>Ga0183095_10264_pt3 | contig 34863 bp, 29 predicted proteins | sample BioMet4_FD_130346 | JGI IMG/M metagenome (GOLD analysis project Ga0183095, IMG submission 130346) | Microbial communities from bioreactor (seeded with sewage sludge) at LBNL, California, USA - Biofuel metagenome 4 (v2) (version 3) | ecosystem: Engineered > Bioreactor > Anaerobic > Unclassified ...
CTACGAAGGATTAACAGAATCAAGCCAAGCATTAATATATGCTGCTATGATCCATATAATGATTAGACGGCTAGGTCGGATAAAAAACGTAAGAAAATAAGAGAAATATAATATTCAGACAGCCTCTAAGTCCTAACATAAAAACATTTAAAGTTTATAATGTAGTTTTAGGTGTAATGACAACTTAGGAGATTGATATGTGAAAACATTATATAAACTACAACATCACTGTGATTTTCCCAAATAATTTTTTTGAAAGTAGGAACTGTTGAAAAAAGTCTATAGAAAATTTTTACTTATTTTGAATATACGTTACTAAAAAATTCTAGAGTTTATGCTGGAAGATACAAGAAAGGAGAAATAAAATGAAAACCTCGTCCTCAAATAGACATCAGGAATTTGCCAGACTCATGACTGAGTATCTGGAAAAACAGGATGTGAATAAACGCTTTCATCTGGAAGGTCCCGGCACTAATTCGTTAGCTGCCTGGTTCCTGGGACCAAAAGCTGAAAACCAGACTTTGTTTTCGGACCTTATATTAAAGGGAATTGATGCTAACTGCAAAGATAGAATTGGGTATTTTCCAAACGATCCTCCTTATGTTACGCCTGAAAGAAAGGACGAAGAATATTATAAAAGCGTAGACAAGCTAGAAACTGAGTACCAAAAACTTCTGGACAACTTGAAAAGCTCTGTTCCTTTTTTCAGTTATCGTTATCAAGCTCACATGAATTGGGACTTAACCATTCCGGGAATGCTGGGTTACTTTGCAGCCATGCTCTATAATCAGAATAATGTTGCGCTGGAGGCGTCTCCGGTAACATCTCAACTTGAAGCATTGGTAGGAGATGACCTCTGCAAAATGCTGGGGTTCTCGATACCTCAAAATGTAAACTCCAGTATCAAATCTTCTCAAAAATCTTCTACGGAAATAAGACCATGGGGTCATATTACCTGTGATGGCTCGGTCGCTAATCTGGAATCAATGTGGGCCGCCCGAAATCTAAAATACTATCCTCTTTCGGTAGTTGCAGCTCTAAGAAACGAAAAAATTCTTGAGCCGGCGAAAAATATGACCGTTCCTTTAAACGATGGTAGCAGGGCTCAATTAATTAAATTGGATACATGGACACTTCTTAACCTCAATATTGATGTTATACTTAACCTGACCACGCGAATGGAAAATGAGTACGGGATCTCTTCTCAGGATATTACCAATGCTCTGGATCCGTACCTGCTTCAAAGTATGGGTTTTGATTCCTTCAGTAGAGAATTTGTAAGCGGCTTTCTCGAGCCCGTCGTAATGGGCTGTTCTACAAAACACTATTCCTGGCCTAAGAATGCAGCTGTTCTGGGTATCGGGAAAGACAACTTCATAAATATTAGCATAGACATGAATGCCAGGATGAATGTCAAACACCTGCGTACAGAGCTGGATAGGTGTTTAGAAAGAAGGCAGCCGGTAATTATGGTCGTGGTGGTTCTGGGCTCTACGGAAGAAAGTGCAGTCGATCCTCTATCTGAAGTGCTTTCGATACGCGAAGAATATAGGAAAGCTGGACTGGAATTTGTAGTACATGTTGATGCCGCCTGGGGTGGATATTTTGCCAGCCTCCTTAGAAAGCCGGAGAATAACATTGCCAGAAAAACTAACAATAACAATCTACAGGATACCCCTGTATTGCAGCTAAGCGAATACGTTACAGAACAATACAAAGCTTTGCCTGCTGCAGACTCAATAACAATAGATCCCCATAAAGCTGGTTATATTCCTTATCCAGCCGGAGGACTCTGCTATCGCAATTCGTGTATGCGAAATCTGGTGGCTTTTCTGGCGCCGGAAGTATATCATAGCGACAGCCTTGATGCAAGTATGGGAATATACGGAATTGAAGGCTCAAAACCTGGGGCAGCAGCTGCTGGAGTGTATCTAAGTCATCGTATTATTCGCCCTGATCAAAGCGGTTATGGGCAAATCCTCGGAAAAGCGCTTTTTAACAGCAAGAGGTTTTATGCAGCGGTTGTTACTATGGCAGAACCGGATGACCCATTTATTGTTGTTCCGGTACAGCAGATACCAGCTGAAAAGCAAGGTAAAAGCCAAAAGGAAATAGAACAACAGCTAGAATACATTCGGGAAAACATTGCCAACAAAGAAAATGATGATCTGGTTAATGATCCGGAAGCTATGTCCTTGTTAAAGGAATTAGGATCTGACCAAATCATAATTACCTATGCCTTCAATTTCAAAAACAAGGATGGAAAACTCAATACAGACCCTGTTTTGGTTAACAACTTCAATAAGGCGATTTTTAAGAAATTAAGTCTTTCCGCGGATCCAGACCAGACACAAAAGACTCCTTTGATTATCACAACTTCCGAATTTGATCCAGAGGCCTATGGAAAGAATTTTGTGAGAAACTTCATGGCACGCCTGGGTGTGAATCATGACAGTCTACTTACGATGAACTTCATTTCTTCGACAACCATGAGTCCCTGGCTTACAGCAACAAGAGATGGGAACTTTATCCCAGCACTAATAAAGGATTTTAGAGAAGCTATTCTTACGACAGTTAGTGATTTCACTGAACAATAAATACGGAGGGTAATTTCATGAAATGTTGTAATGAATGTTGTAATGAAAAAATTAGGGAGAATAAAACCAGGCAGAATAAAACCAGGCAGGGTCATTGGTCATGTACAACAATTGCTATCGGAAAAGAGGCAACAGTTGATGGCTCGGTCATTGTAGCTCACAGCGATGATGATGTCTCTGATGTCAGGGTCATTTATGTTCCTGCAGCCGATTATCCTGATGGAGCTATGCGTCCGGTTTATTATGATGACGCCAGTCTGGGACATAATCCCCAATACAATTCTACTGAGCTGTGCCGCTATATAGGAACTTCACGAGGACCCGGTTATAACACAGTAGATTATCTTGAAAGCAGACCATTAGGAGAAATACCTCAAGTCAGGCATACATACGCTTATTTTGATTACAGTTATGGAATTATGAATGAAAAACAACTTATGATCGGCGAGTGCACCTGTGGAGCTAAATTTCATCCAGAACCTGAACCCGGAAAAAATATTTTCTATTCATCTGAACTCTCTCGTGTAGCTCTGGAACGTTGCTCCACAGCAAAAGAAGCGGTAGAACTTATAGGAGAGTTGATTGAGAAATATGGCCTGTACGGTACCGGAGAAACCTTACTGATTGGAGACCCAGATGAAGTTTGGGTTATTGAAATGTGCGGATACAAAGGCGAAGTTGGAAGTGAATTCTCTGAAAATGGGACAGGGGGTCTCTGGGTAGCGCAAAGGGTTCCAGATGCCGAATTTTTTGTCGCTGCCAATCAGTTTCGCATCCGTGATATTCATCGGGATAAGGATAAGAATTCAAAGGATCTAATGTATTCCGCAAATCTCTTCGATGTATGTATAAACCAGGGCTGGCTGGATCCTTCCGCTACTGAGCTAGATTGGGTCTCTACAGTAAGTTGGGGAGAATACGGCCATCCTTATTATTCACTCCGCCGAGTTTGGCGAGCCCAGAGCAAGGTAGCTCCTGATTTAAAACTATCTCCCTGGGTTGATGGTGGTTATACACGCGCCTACCCCTTTTCGGTAAAGCCAGGCAAGAAGCTCTCAGTAGCCGATGTGGCAGCAATTTACCGTGACCATTACGAAGGAACTGAATTTGATCTGTCGAAAGGGCGTGCAGCTGGTCCTTTTGGAGATCCTACCCGATATGAAAACAATCCTGATAAGGGTGATTCCTTTAATTTAAATACATACTACATAAGAGGTGCCTGGGAACGTCCCCTTTCTATCTATCGATGCGGCATACTATGGATAAATCAGGGCAGGAAGTTTTTACCGGATCCAATTGGAGGTATCTCCTGGATTGGACTTGAAAGACCTGAAGCGAATTGTTTGATGCCATTCTATGCTGGTGTCAATAAATTGCCAGAATCATTTGAAACAATTAACATAAGCAAGTTTGACCGCAATAGTGATTGGTGGGCATTCAATGTAGTTGCGAATTATGCTACTATTAAATATTCGTACATGATGCAGGACATTCGCGAAACACAACAGGAATTGGAAGGCGCTACTTATTATGCTGTAGCCAACTTTGAAAAGGAACCAGGTAAAAAGAGCAGTGATGATTTAACCGCTTTCTGTGAAGATAACGCTAAAAACACCGTTTCTGAATGGTGGAATTTATTAGAAAAGCTTATCGTCAAATACAATGACGGCTGCATTACAACTGAGAATGAGATCATGCAGAAAGTCGGTTATCCGGATTATTGGCTTAAGGATGTTGGTTACGATAAAGGTCCAGTACGTTATGATAAAATAGAATAAATATACAGTCCGTCTCAAGAATATATTTAGAGTGACCATAAGCAATGTTGATAGTTTTGCCATTATCATCATGTTCATAGTCACCATAAAGAAAGTGTAATTGATCATGTGATTTTCATTCTACAGATAGGCATGAGCTGATGGTAATGTTAATTCAGTGATGTTAATTTAACGATTTGAAAAATTAAGGTTCTAGATAAGAAAGAATCAAAACGAAAGTTAAAGGATGGCTGAAAAACCTTAATAAGAGTTGAAAAAACCTCAATAAGAGTTGAAAAAACCTCAATAAGAGTTAAAAAACATAATAAGAGTTAAAAAAACTTAGTAAGAGTTAAAAAAGAGTTAAATGAAAAAAGAATTGGAAAAAATTCATTTTTCCATATTCTTTTTCTCAAAAGCCTCCTTTACAATTTTCAAGGCACAGAGATCCCCACACATCGAGCAGGTATCGCTTTCAGTTTTTCTGGCATCTCGGATTTTGCGGGCCCTGTTGCCATCGATTGCCAGTTCGAACTGTTTTTCCCAGTCAAGGTCCCTGCGAGCATATGCCATTGCCAGATCTTTTTCCCAGGCGCGTTCTCTCGGACCTTCTTTTATAAGGTCAATAGTGTGGGCTGCAACCTTTGTTACGAGCAGACCTTCTTTTACATCCTCAAGGGCTGGAAGGGCAAGGTGTTCCGAGGGAGTTACCATGCAGAGGAAATCCGTACCGTACATCCCTGCAACTGCGCCTCCTATTGCACCTGTAATGTGGTCAAAGCCGGGAGCAATATCAGTCACGAGAGGGCCCAGAAGATAGAGAGGAGCGCCATTACAGAGCTCTTTCATGCCCCTAACGCTGAGTTCGATTTCGTTCAAAGGTACATGGCCAGGGCCTTCCACAAAAGTCTGGACATTGGCAGCCCTTGCCCGCTTTACGAGTTCACCGAGTGTGATAAATTCCATAAACTTCGGGCGGTCAGAGGCATCGGCAATACAGCCTGGACGCATGCCGTCTCCAAGGCTCAGGGTCATATCATATTCTTTTGCGATTTCAAGTAGATAATCAAATTCGGCATAGAAGGGATTATCTTCTCCGTTATGCAGCATCCAGGCAAGGGTAAAAGAGCCTCCACGGCTCACGACATTCATGATCCTGTCGCTCTGGCGCAGCCGTTCAAGTGAGTTTAAGTTAACTCCGGCATGCACGGTCACAAAGTCAACTCCCTGTTCAGCATGTTTCCGAACAGCGTTGAACATATCATCCGAAGTCATTTCCACAACAACTTTCCTGGAAGCTGCAGCCTGGTAGATTGGGACCGTCCCGACTGGAATGTTAACGGATTTCAGGATTCGAGTGCGAATTTCGTCCAGATTTCCGCCTGTAGAAAGGTCCATTACTGCATGAGCGCCGAAAGCTTCTGCGGCCTTTGCTTTTTCGATTTCGGCATCAATGTCTATATAGTCTCTTGATGTTCCTACATTGGCATTGATCTTTGTGCTCATATACTTGCCAATACCTATAGGAAGGGTATCTCGCCTGTTATTTACGGGGATAGCGATTAGCCCTTTTGCCACGCAGGAGCGGACAGTCTCAGGGTCTATTCCTTCAGCTTTTGCCACGGCTTCTATAGAGGGGGTGACGATTCCCTTCTTTGCATCTTCCATTAGTGTCATTGTTACTCCAGACTGCAGGTTAATGAGACAATTATAATATTATATTAATTAACAGATCTCAATAAAAACATGTCAAATAACAGCAATATCATTGACTGTAACTAACCGACATCTCATAAGCATATTATAAGGTTGACCAGAATAATAAGGATAAAGATAAATCCAGTACTTATATCTTGCAGACTAGAACAGACAACTCATATATATCTTTTCACGTCTGGCAAGTCATATAATATGTATAAGCAAACAAATATATAAATAATGTATGTATATTATTTAGAGCATGCGCAGAAAGAAAACTACGGAAACTGTTTTTAAAGTAAAGGCTTTTACAGCTTACTGATATAATTGAACCTGACAAGTAAAATAATTGAATTTAACCAGTAAAATAATTGAACCCAACCAGTAAGATTAAGCCGATGCACATAAAAGAAACAAGAAAAAAGAAGGGAAATTTTTCAGGTGCATTTCCTAATTCACTTCATTATGTGTTTCAATTAGCTTCATTATGCGTTTCCTTAACATTTCTTATTAATACTATTTTAGATCCCAATATAATCTCAAGAACGGAACCAGGGTATTTTATATGACAGTTGTCGCATTTGCAGAAAAGAATAAGGCAGCATCCCAGATTGCCAGCATCCTGGGCGAGGGAGAAGTTGAGAGGATAACAGTTGAAGGGCTGCCAGCATATGAATTCAAGTGGAAAGGTGAAGAGTGGCTGGTAATGGGACTTTCCGGGCATATTATGAATTATGACTTTCCAGAGCAGTATAACAAATGGAATGAAGTCAATCCGGGTGTGCTTCTTGGAGTCGACCCGCAAAAACTTGTAACGCGAGCTGATTACGCTGCTGCAGTAAAAAATCTGGCAAAAAGAGCAAACAAGATCGTACTTGCCTGCGACTATGACAGGGAAGGAGAAAACATAGGATTTGAAGCCAAAACACTCGCGGAGGAAGTAACAAATGTGCCGGTTGAAAGAGCACGTTTTTCGTCTCTCTCCCCAAAGGAGGTAAAAAAAGCTTTTGAAAGCCTGATAGACCCGGACTACAACATGGCAATGGCTGCAGAAGCCAGACAGATTCTGGACCTTAAGATGGGAGCAGCTTTCACCCGCTTTGTAACGCTTTCGGTCAGGGAGAGAGCAAGAACAAAAGATATACTTTCTATCGGTCCCTGCCAGACGCCTACCTGCGGGTTTGTATACGAAAGGGAAAAGGCAATCCGGGCTTTTCAGGCAAAGGACTTCTGGAAGATAACGGCGATTTTCTCGGCAGAAAGTGAAAAAGAAGAAGGAAAAGAAAGCGAAAAAAAAGGCGAAAAAGAAAGCGAAAAAAAAGGCGGAAAAGAAGGAAGAGACTTCGAAGGTACTCACAGGGCAGGAAATATTCATGACAAAGAAAAAGCCGCTGAGATCTTCAAACGGCTGAAAGGGGCAAAGGAAGGGGTAGTTGCAAAAAAGACAGTAAACGAAACAAAAACCAGTCCTCCTAATCCATTAAATACTACCGAATTCCTCAAAAGGGCCTCTAAGTTCCTCGGGATAAGCCCTGAACTTGCCCTTGAGGTTGCAGAACAGCTTTACCTTGCAGGGTTTACCAGCTACCCCAGGACCGAGACAAACAAATACGCCGACGATTTTGATTTCAAGGCCCTTGTCTTTGATTTTGCACGCCATGAGGAGTACAAGCCTTTTGCAGAATCTATCCTTATAGCCCCAATCGTCCCGAAAAACGGGGAAAAAGATGCACACGACCACCCTCCTATCCACCCGATCAGGGCGGCTTCAAGAGGAGAGGTTAGCTCTGCAGTAAATATCCCTCAGGCACCTGAAGTCTATGACCTTATAGTAAGGCATTTCCTGGCAAACCTTATGCCTGCAGCAGTTTTTGAAAAAACTCATCTGCATTTGCTCGTACATGAAGAACCTTTTGACTCGTCCGGAACCGTGCTCAAGGATTCGGGATGGCTCGAAGCCTATCCCTTCGAAAATAAAAAGGATAAACTTCTCCCGTTTGTAGAGGAAGGCCAGAAAGTGGGCATAAAAAAGCTCAGCAATACAAAGTCCAAAACCAGCCCGCCAAAGAAACTGACCGAAGCCGAACTTCTTACCCTTATGGACAAAAATGGAATCGGGACAAAGGCAACAGCTCCCACCCATATTGGAACAAATAAGAAGCGAGGGTATCTTGAGACAAAGGGAAAAACAATTTCTATCCTCGATACAGGCTTTACCCTTATGGAAGGGCTCTCTCTGACCGTTCCGATACTAGTAAGACCGGAAATAAGGGCAAAGATTGAAGCCCTTATTCAGGAAGTTGAGGACGGAAAAAAAGAGTTCGAAGCTGCCCTTGACGAAGGCACAGCCCTGATAAAGGAGATGTACGCCCAGCTTGAAGCAAATAAAAAGGAGCTAACTTCAAGCATAGCAGGAACAATCAAGGATGAAGCTGCCCTCGAAGATAAGAAAAACTACATCGGAACCTGTAAAGCCTGCGGGCATGTGCTCAGGATTGTGCAAACGGACTCAGGCCGCTTTGTGGGCTGCACAGGCTATCCGGACTGCAGAAATTCATATCCTCTGCCAAAAGCCGGGGCTTTGACCGTACTCAGGAGCAAGGAATGTAAAAAAGGAGGAGCAGCTGTCCTGAAAGTCGGAAACAAATATAACTGGGCTGTAGGTGTAGGGCCCTGCTTTACCTGCGACCTTGAAAAAGAATGCTATCCCCCAGAAACGGTCGGCCCCTGTCCGGAATGTGACGGAAGCATGTTCCTGATAACCTTTAAAGATACAAGATTCCTAGGCTGCACGAAACGCTGTGGGTACACCCATTCAGTCCCAAAAACCGGAAAACTGACTCTGCTTGACAAGACCTGTGAAACTTGTGGCTGGAAGCTGTTCAGGTTAAAAGAAGAAGGCGACAGCCCTGAGGAAGAGTTCTGTATAAACCGGCGCTGCCAAGAAGGCAGAAAATACTGGAAAAAACCAGGCAAAGGAGCCGAAACAAGGATCAAAGAAAAGGCTTCTATAAGCCGCCCTGCAGCAAGTTCAGCAGCAAAACCGGCAGCAAGTTCAGCGGCAAGTTCAGCGGCAAGTTCAGTGACAAGTTTAGCAGCAAGCCCAGAAGTAACCCAAGCAAAAAGAAAAAATTCAAAAATATCGGCTGCAGGCCTGAAAAAGAGTAAGTAAAAAAACCTGAAATCAAAAGAACCCTTAGAAATACAATTAGAACAGCGAAGAAGAACAATTAGAACAGTAAGAGCGAGAAACTCGTATACTAAAAGAAACTAAGAAAAGAGATAAGAAAATCCTTTCGGATTTTCCCCTGCTTCTTGATATTGAACCAGAATGAAATTATGCTGCTGCAGGTTCGGGTGCAGCGGATGTAGCAGGTGCAGGTACTGCTTCGACCTGGGTTTTGCGGATTTCGACCCTGCGGAGCGGGTAGATGAACTTGGCCTGCCTGTAAATGGCTGCTGAGAGCCTGCCAAGGATTGCTTCCTGCATAAAGGTCTCGAAATCGGCTTCTGATGCACGCTTTGCGACGATGTTGACCATCATTTCCCTGATGGCTTTGATCTGGCTTGAGCGTGCCCTTTTGATGGTGAAGCAGGTAGGCTTTACACGGATGACATAGCCGTCTTTGGTTTTAACGTCGATATTCGCATCAATCCTGGAGGTCTGCCTCTTCACGATTGAGCGGATATAGTCAGTTGTAAGTTCGTGGCCCATAAGGTCGGTAGTTGCGACGTCTCCTACGACATTGTTGATCCTGAGGATGACCTTAGTGTTATTCTTGGTCATATCGTTGGTAAGTTCCCCAACAGTGGTTTCAATATTGCGTCCTACGAGAAGAGAAGGATCTCCTGCCATAGTGTTACCGACAATAGCTCTGTTTAAGTAAGCAGGAGCTTCAATATTATACCATTCCTTGGATTTCCATCCGTCAAGCTTTCTCTGTACTTTCTTTCTTGCCAAGTGATTCCTCCGAAGTAATGTTCCTTTTTACGATTATTATGTTGTTTCTAGTATTTTTGTTAAATTTTGTATGCTGCTGGTTTATCCTGCGGCCCTCAAGCCTTTCAGTTTCTTATTCCGGATGCTCGGGTGAGCTTTTTCCTTAATCAATGAGCATGAATGACCTTCAGCGCTCTTGCACAGACTTTGCGCTGCCAGGCGCAGTTTGTGGTGCTTTTTGCACTAGCGTTTCCCTTTCAAGATGAAACTTCCGAGCTTCGATAGGCTTCCGAACCTGGACCCGTCCCCTATATTCCGGCAACTACAGGCTCCTGATAATCAAAAAATATGATCCGGAAAATCGCCAGAAGATCTCAGAAATTAGCGGCATCTAACTAGTTAATGGCTCACTATACATATCATATCAGTATATAAACAAATCGGTCAGAAACACTTTCTGCCTATCTGCTAAAAAGAGAAAATAAAAAAGTTTGAAGAAAAAGTGTGAAGAAAAGTTTAAGGTAGAAAATGTAGAAAAAAATGTGGAAAGAAAAATTTAAGGAAAAAATGTGGAAAAAAATGTGGAAAGAAAAATTTAAGGAAAAAAATTTGAAGAAAAGTTTAAAGGAAACGGATGCCTTTCGGCATTTCGCCTAATCTCTTTCTGAACTCCTCAGGCCAATTTGCAGGGTCAAGCCCTTTCTGCGCAAGGAAAACCGCAGCCCATCTTTCAAGCCCGACTCCGGAACAGCCGGACCAGAGTTCTTCTCCAGACTGGAGTTTCACATTGAAGCCTTTGGGATACTTATCTCCGTTAATGCTCACATTCTGGAACTCGAGCCATTCTCCATCCGGCCCACGGTAAGGCAGGCAGGCCTCGTAATCAGTTGTTCCGACAGTGTTTTCTTCGGCAAGCCCGAGCAAACCTTCCTGCGCCATGAACCAGGGGGTAACTCTTGCTTTTCTCCACTCGATGTCCAGGATGTCGTTGAAGATATGCATATAGCGATCATGCAGTTCTTCTGCGCACTTTAGTACCTTTTCTTTCGTTCCGATCCAGACGATTTCAATCCTGTGGAACTCGTCAACCCTTTCGATCCCGTGAATTCCGCCGCTCTCATACCTGTGGGAAGTTCCGGACTTATCAAAGACCTTTACAGGAATTTCCTCGTTCGGAAGGGTTTCTCCTGCTACGTACATCCAGAAAGGCGGGCACTGAGCATAGCACATGCCTCCGATTGGCTCTGCGATTTTTTCTTTGATCAGTTTTGTGGGCACTTCATGGGTAACCTTGTAGTAATCGGCAACCTCTTCCCAGTAATCGGGATCTCTTGTCTGCGGAGGACATACATAATATATCTCAGGATAGACACCCTTTGCATGCCCGGACTTCATCCAGACTTCCCAGGTGACCAGTTTCGGGAAAATCATTTCCCTGTATCCCAGGGGTTCAAGAAGTTCTTCAAGGACTATTTTTTCGAAAGTCCGGAAGATCTTTGTGGACTGGGGCCCGTGGATCCACTGCCCGCGGCTTGACCCACGTTTGAGCCAGCCTTCTTTCATCATAGCCTGGGTAGGGTCTTCCTTAAAGGGGTGCTCCATTGGCTCTCTCTGCCAGAGCAGGTTCCAGTGCTCAGCCTTTGCCCCATACTGAGCAGCCTCGATTTTCTCTTCAAGGAGCGTGAGAATCCTGTCAGGAACCCGGTTCTTCATCTCAGCTTCTCCTACCTCAAGCTCGAGCTGAATCCCGCCTTCAATGTTTTCCATACTTTTTATATATGGCACTTTGAGCATCCTGAGCTCGTGGTCAGTCGGCACTTTAATCGTGAAAGACTCAACCTCGATTCCGCGAATACCGATCTTGTATTTCTTGCCGAGTGCCTCAGCGAGCTGTTTTCTCAGCCGGAAAATTGCATCGTGCACCCTGACATACCTGCCGGACTGGAGCGTAAGCTCGATCCTGTCCTCCCCGAGCTTCCATTCCGTAACCTTTGCTCCCTGCCCTTCAGGCGCCCCTCGGGTGAGAAGGGTACTCTTTGCTTCTTCAAAAAGCGCAGCTATAGCATCCTTTGCAGGAGTGGGGTCTGCACTTGTTTTAAAATAAGCTTTGAGATTGAACTGTAATTTCAAAGTTTGAGCCTCTTTTATTTGGTATGGAATAAGGTAATTGTGAATTGAGATAACGACGTAAACAGAGTTTAAAATTCTGTTTCTGATATAAATGCCTATTCTATAGCGAAAATTCGTAACTCAATATTAGAATACTGAGTATCCTGATGCTTTTTATCCATAACCTGGATGGGGATACTGAGTATTTATACATTAGAATTATAGTTTGATAGAATTACATATAATTCAGATATAGAATTAGATATAGGTATCTATAACCTGATCATCCATGCTGTCTAATAAAAATCCGACCAGCCATTTAAGTGTTTAACGTTTAAAAAATATCCGTTTTATATAAGTTAATTTAATTCATAGAAATAATATCAGTATAGATAAATATTAATAATTATATATAATTTCTTATTAAGTTATCAGTGTCAGCTATTTATAATAACTATTGATGTCAGCTATTGATGTCAGCTATTTATAATAACTATTGATGTCAGCTATTGATGTCAGCTATTGATGTCAGCTATTGATGTCAGCTATTGATGTCAGAGCTATTGATGTCAGCTATTGGTTACACACTATCCTAAAAGATCTGTTTCAACAACTATGCAACTAAAACTTAAATCTAGCGCCGGAGTAGAAGCAGTAAGAAATAGAACCCCGGACGGGTTCACGGTCACTGCGTGACCGGCCTTTCCAAAAGAAATGGATGCGAAAAAAAGAATTGCAAACTTGCAATGAAGCAGGTTATATATTATACAAAGAACAGTACTTTATAAGCTGGAAGATCACTCAAACGTAGATTAACGTAAAAGTGAGTAGAAACAAATATTGCGGGATACAGAGGAACATATATGGATGTTAACCAGATCCTGCTCCTTATTTTAGAAAGAAAGAACGAAATAAAAGAAAAGTTCAAAGCTGAAGTCCTGGGCGTTTTCGGCTCATACGCACGTGGCGAAGAAAAAAAGAAAGTGATATTGACGTCCTTGTGAGGTTTGGAGAAGGAGCTACCCTCTTACACCTTGTGGGACTTGGATATTATCTTGAGGACTTATTTGGAGTTCCAGTTGATGTTGTTTCAGAAAGGGCTCTCCACCCGATGATGAAAGATGACGTGTTAAAAGAGCTGGTACCGGTATGAGATCCCCTCTTCTCTATCTTTCCGAAATAATGTCCGCCGCTGTAGCTATACAAGATTTCACTGAGGGAATGGACAGAGAAACTTTTCTGAAAGTTTCATGAGTCCAAACTTCTCCTGCATCCTTTAGCTGCCGGGGAATTGAGTTTTGATGAGATTATTACATGATTTCGTATTTATCCCAACAGCCAACGGAATTACAATCGCAAAGTGACTGATTTACCCTTATAGTCACGCCTGTAATTGTTGCAACAAAAAACTTCATTGTACCTCTTGGACAATTACATTATTTAGCCTCGTGACTATAAGTAGTAAAGATGGATAAGCAGTAAATTATACCCTGATCCTGATCTCCCTGGAAACCAGGGATCTCTTTCATGAAGCTCTTACTCCAAATTCTCCATTAGTTTTTCAGCCTTTGCGATATATTCTTCTGCTTCTTCATTCCTGTCAAGTTTTTTGAGTAACTTTGCATATTCCTCATATATCACAATTGCATCTCTTACGTACACGGGACTTTCCGGATCTTTTTCGATCAGTTGTGCATTTATGGACAGGGCTTTTTCAAAGGCTTCTTTTGACTTTTCGAGTTCATTGGCTGAAAGGTAAACAATGCCGAGCTGGAGATATACGATGTTAACTTTTGCCTGGTATTCAAATTTTTCAGGATCTGATCCGAGATGTTTCGTAAGAATAGGAAATATTGATTCATACCTTTCAATAGCTATTCCGTAATTTTTCATGGATTCCTGTAAAATCCCTTCAAGGAGCCGAATATCATAAAGACTTTTCCAATTTTTCGGGCTTTCAGGGTCATTTTCGTATAATTTTTCGTAGAAATCACGGACAAGGTCCAGGTATTCTTTTGCTAAGTTGTGCTTTTTTGCATGGGTGAGGAGCGGTATCTGCATTCTGAGGTTCATAGCCAGCAGATCTTTTGCGAGGGGCTCTTCCTCTGCATTTTGCAGGATCTGCCTGAAAGCTTCTGCTGCTTTTGAATACTGCTGCTTTGCAAGTTCAGGCTTTTCTGCCCTTTCGAGAAGAAGCCCAAACTCACTGTGGGCATTACCCAGATCTTTTTCATACTCCGAGTTCCCCGGATTTTTTCTGATCATTTCCAGGTGGAGTTCTGTAATACGCTCATGAGCCTGAATCGCGCTTTCATACTGCTTTTGCTCAATATTTAAGGACGAAATATTTTTCAGGGTGTAAATGAGCTCTTTAATGTAATCAGTACTTTCCGGATATAATTTTACAGCTTTTTCATTTATGGCGAGAGCTTTTTCAAAATAATGGTTGGCGGTTTCAGGTTCAAGAGAAGTGTATAGTTCTCCGATGTAATCTAAGGAATTTGCAATGCCGATTTCATATTCGAAATTTCCGGGGTCGGATTCAAGCAGCTTTTCGTATGTTTCAATTCCCCGTTCATAGTACTGTTTTGCAGGTTCCGTTTCCCCACGGTTTGCGTGCAGATGCCCTATCTGGTCAAAAGTAGCAGCTATATTCGCTACACTCACCAGGTCCTCAGGGTCTTTTTCATGCATGTTCCTGTAAATTTCGATTTCCTGCATACGGCACTCCTTTGCATGTTCTATGTCCCCTATCTCTCCAAACAGTTCTCCAAGTTCGGTGAAGTCGTCGGAAATATCAGATTGATAGTCCAGATCCTCAGGCTTTTTCCCTGACAACTCTTTGAGTATTTCGAGAGATTTTTCAGCATACTGGCCAGCTTTTTCAGTCTCATTTTTCTGAGAAAAGAACCTGCTGAGAGTCTGGAGGATTTCACTCTGCTTCCTGAGAGTAGAAATGTCCCCTGGATGTTTCCGGATCTTTTTGTCCAGGGATTCAAAGGCTTTCAGGTAGGTTTCTTCAGTTTTCTCGATGTCTCCCATTTTTGAGTACAGGTCCCCTAACTCTTCATATAAGGATATGAGGCCCCTGAAGGCCAATCTGTTCTCGGGTTCTTTTTCTAGGACCCTTCTATAGACTTCTTCGGCTTGCGAGAAGATCTCTTTTGCCTCCTCAGGCTTCCAGAAAACAAAACAATAGGTTTTAAACTCTTCAATCAACTTGTTCAGTTTATCGAACAGTTCCTCTTTTTTGGACCGGATTTCAAATATTTTCCCGTAATACTTCACGATCCTGCCCATGATCGGGACCTGTTTTTCAAACTGCTGGGCCCTCATGTAATAGCCCCGGACGTTTTCCAGCATTTTCAAATAATCTATAATAAATTCAAAATTATCAGGCTCCTTTGCAATCAGCTTTTCAAATGCATCAAAGGTTTTCCCGAAGTATTTTTCATTCCTGGAAAGGAACTCCTGTGTTTTTGAGATATCGCCAATTTCTTCAAGGGTTTTTACAGTAAAACCTATAGAATTGTAGACAAAGTACTGGGAATCGGTATCTTCTGGATCATCTAAAAAGAGAGGGATGGCAAGCTCCATCATTCCCTGGAACTCGACCAGGGCTTCTTCCTGCCTATTCAGAGCAAGCAGAGCCTTTCCTTTAAACAGAAGGGTCTGGCATAATAAATCCGGACGATTTGCTTTCTCCGAAAGCTTTTCGGCTTTTTCAATGGTTTCAAGAGCTTTTTTGTATTGCCCTTTCTCAGCCTGCGATACAGTTTTATCGAAAAGGCGACATATCGAATCTATAAGCTGCTTGGACATAAGAAGTAGATAGGAGAGAGGATATTATAATTTTATCCCAATAATAGCATTAATTTTTGATCCGCTCAAGAGAAAATATTAAAACTCTATTTTTATATTAACCTGCCTGCCTTCCCATTACCCCCACACAACCGACGTTTTAAAAAATAGTTAATGGAAAAACACATACTCAGAATAGATCAAAAATGAGGCCTGGAAGGCGCAGTTTTTGTGACTCTTTGTCATTCCCTGTGGATAAGATGATTCTCAATTCAAGACCGCATTGGTTTTCATGAGGACATTATGAGTATAGCCACAAAAACAACGAAGAGCCGTTTTTGTAAAGGCAAATGAGAATTAAAAAATCGTTAAAAATATTCAATCTGCAGGCCAACTCCAACTTCTTTAAGCCTGCAAACCTTTGAAAGTTCGATTTTTGAGTTTAAGTCCGTACAGTGGCAGGCATGCACGCAGCTGGGGCCAAGTTTTTTAAGGTATTTAAGGGTCCCGCGCATCCGTTCTTCTGAGGGTTCCAGAAGATGAAAGCCTCCTACTATATCAAGGACTCTGCTGTCTCCACAGACTTCCTTTGCATATTCGGTAATATTGCAGATCCCGGAGTGGGAACAGCCCGTGATAATTACAAGCCCTGCTTCTGCCCTGTATACGAGTGCCGTGTCATCCAGAAGGAGGTCGGGAATTTTATTTCCCTTGCTGTCCTGCACATATCCGACAGCTGCCTCTGCCTCAAAAGTGAAGTTCCTGGGGATTTCCCCAAGGAAAACGAGCTTCTCGCTCAGCCAGAGGGGAGTACTTGAGAGCTGTAGCCTGAAGTGTTCTGAAAGCTTTTTGGGAGTGAACAGACTTCCGATTTCCCCTATCTCTTCAGTTTTTTTGCTTTCGAAGGTCAGGGGATGGGCAATGAGAACCGGAGGTCTGCTGGGAAGCTTTTCTATCCCTGCTTCCGTGAATAAACGTATCAGATGTTCGAGTCCCCAAGTGTGGTCCAGGTGCCCATGGGATAGGACCAGGTAGTCAAGGTCCAGAAGTGAAAGCCCCATTTTCCGGGCATTTGTGAGGAAGATATCCGAATACCCGGTATCAAAAAGAACTCGTATGCCTGAATCATCCAGCAGAAAAGACAAACCGGGCTCGGCAAAGAAATACCTGTCAATAAGGGTGTTGTTATCAACAAGGACAGTGAGTTTCATAGAGTGTTTATTTTGCCTGCGGGGTATAATAGTATTAGTATCAAATACGCGAAAAAATATTGAGAGTTGAGTTTAGTACTGTACGTGGTTCTGTAGGGAAATAAAAGTTGGGACCAAGTTGGTATCAAGTTGGGACTAAGTTGGGACTAAGTTGGGACCAGGTCTGGAACGAACGCTCCGTTCAACCGAGTGCCTAGCACACCTGTGTTTTTGTAGATAAGTGGATAAAAACCAAGGCCAGGAAGCAAAAGCCTTCATAGTTAGCTATAGGGTTAAAGGTCCCATAAGCAAATTTTAGATGAAATAAGCATTTATACACCGTTTTTATCTTTTAAAGCATATTTTAGTCTCTGGAAACACCTCAATTAAAGTTTTATTGTTTTGCATAAGTTAGGAGAAAATCTGAAGTCCAGATAATAATAAAAAGTTTCATCGTGTAAGTCCTAATTATGCTTTAATCCTGCTAAAGAGTGGTAAAATGATAGACCCAACAAAAATTCAAGGAACTGTATATTCTTTTGTATCATTGGGTCATGGAGAAAATAGATTGGATGCCTTTGATGATGCAGAAGTGGAAGTCGGAATAGAAGCATTAAACGTAGTTAGATGTACCTCTTTTGTACCTGTAGGACCAGATGGAAGGTGGAGAGTTAATAATACTGAAGAAGTTCCTAAAATAAAGAATGGAGAAGCACTTCCAATGGCTTTTCAAGATGTATATTCAAAGAAAAAGTATGTAAGTGCAGTAATAGCTATTGGCTTGAATAAAAATCCAAAAAAACCAGGAATTATAATTGAATATGCACGAACAATGCATGAGGACGAACTTGAAAAAATTGCGCTTCAAGCTGTTTGGAATGCTTTTAAGAGACGAAAAAATTTTGGTTGGGAACTTGACAGAGTTATAACCTTAGTTTGACAGTATAAATTAAATTTAGTGAGAGGCTTCAATTTTTTGTCAAAAATCAATTGACAGTATTCATAAATTTCGTCAAATTGCCTCTGATTTTCCAGCTTCACAATCACTATAAGGTAAATTAGTAGAAATTTTTGTCTCATTTTAGCACTTTTGGACCTGACTTTTTGGATAGTATCTAGATTTTATCTGAGATTCATGCTATCTGTCAAATTCTATACCAAAAATTGGGTCAAAAATCATAAAAATGGCCATCAAGAGAAAGAGAATCATCTGTCAAATAGAATCGTAAAAAATGGGCAAAAACTTGTTGAAATAATATTACTTATCATTCCAACGGATATGAAAACAATCTTCCCACATAAAAATCAAACTGTCAAACTCAGGTTTTAAAGCAACCGTGAGGTCACTGGATGGATGTAGTCACTTTACTAAACTATTTATCTAAAATTGAGATCGATAATCTACGTGCTACATATCATTTTCAAGAAAGAATTAGGGAACGTAAAAGTGAAATACATCCGGACTTAAATGAAATATACAATATAATCCTTAAAGAACAGCCTGTTGGTATTCTTAAACAGGAACAAGCAAAATTCAAGCTTTACTACGAAAGAACTGAAAACTACGACCTGATCGTCATAGTAAGTATTAAGAGCACTAATCCAATAATACTTAATCTTGTGACCTGTTTCCTTGAAGATGCAAAAAAGAGGAGGAGACCGGATGAGACAGGAATCCCTGGTAAATAAGTACGATTACGATTTCGAAAATGACAGCATTTTCTTTTACGGAAGCAACAAAAAGTACAGGTCTTCCATAGATCTGGACGGAATAATCCTTGATATTAGTGAAGACAACCAGATCATGGCTATTGAAATCCTCGGCGCTTCAAAAAGGTTCAACCTTGCAAAAGAAGATCTACGCAATATCAAATACTTTGAAGCTCTCATCGAAGTTAGCGAAGAAAATATCAGGCTGACAATGAAAATAAGTGTCAATAAGAGAAATAAACTGGTTGACAAAGGTCTTGATGCTCTCGGGCTGAACAGCATGAACCTTCCGAGAAGCATACAGGGAATCGAGCTTAACTGTTAATTTACTTCTCAGAAAAAAAGAAAACAACTTAGCCAACAGAAACCTCCACAGTAGCGATTTCTCCCAGTACTTGAGCCTGTTCTCTTGTTACTTCCAGGACAAGCCGAATAGCTTCCTTAATGTTTTCAAGCGCCTCTTCTTTAGTATTTCCTTCGCTAATAGCAGCAGGAATTTCGAGGCACTGGGCGGTATAGCCTCCTTCCTCAGATTCTTCAAGTTTGATTGTAAACCGCATAAAGAATAATTGGTAATTTTGATATTTAATATACTCTGCCTCTGATGATTTTAACATTGTAGATAAATGGCAGACTTCCAGCCTTTACCCTGAAAAATCAAACCGTGACATCTTTATATCTTTTCTTTTTCTTTTTTCAGCGCATCTATTTTTGCCTGTATCTCATCCTTCTGCTGCTTATATCTTATTTTGATTTCTTTAACCTCTTTATAAATAAGCAGGCTTTCGTCACTAATTCCTTTCATTGACTCAATATGTATTACGAGTTCATCTATCCCTTCGTTCAGTCGCGGTTCTACTTCCCGCCATTCTGCATACTTAGCCTCTAATTCTTCCTTACTTTTGTCGTCAAGATCAAAGATCTCATCCCAGAGGTCCATAATCTGGCTCTCTATCTCTTCTTTTGTAGGCATTATCTTCTCCCCGGTTCGGTAAATCTGATTATAAGAGCACTACTATTAATTTCTTTCAGTAACCTTTTTCTGGCAGCCGTCAAGCCGGCTTTTTCAACCAGTGAAATGTAATTCAATAGTATTTTCATTTGCATAAATGATAAATTTGTCGTGAGGAAAAAATCTCAGTTATTCCCGATTCTATTAAGAAGTATCTGTTTCGGGGTCCGGTTTGAGGATTTGATGATTTTGGAAAAAATGGTAGGTGGAGAGAGAGGGGAACAGTAGGCGCGGAAAATATATTTTTACAGAAATATTCAGACCGATTTGACTTTTATTCGATTGTGAGCCAGCATGAATCATTTTCGCCAATTTTCTCACCCGTTTCTTAATAAAAAAACTTATTAACTGTTGCCCCACTGTTATATATTATGCATAATGATTGGTTTACGCTCCTCGATGACCCCGAGTTTCTCAAAGAACTCTCCACGCAAGGTCACTCCACAGAAAGAAATTTCTCCGAGTACAAAACAAGGCACAATTTAAAAGTATCAAGTTTCACTCCGAATTACCTTTCAATTGATTTCTACTCCGGGCAGTCTAAGGAGCTAAGGGACAAAAACTGCTTTATAATCAGGACAGGAAAAGGCAATTTTGCCATTTTTGATGAAAACAGATTTGAAAAACCCTATTTAGATCTGGACTTATCCAGAGCTGAAGAACTGGACTACGAAAGCCCAAAGAATTTTGAACATCTTGACGATGCCTTTAAGGAAAATTTGATTGAGAATTTCTCTATAGAGCATTTATGGTTTTTAGGGATTTTCAATCAGATAATAGGCAGGATCAGTTTGGAAAACAAGTGTTATATCGGTCCCAGAGGAATTAAAAGATCCATTTTTGATGTATACTTCAAGGATAAAAAGACACAGGAAATCGTTAAAATTTTTAAATATAAAGGGCTGGAAGACCTGTATTACTCAATATTTACAGAAAGTTGTATTTATTTATTTGAAGGGAAAAACTTTCCCGACGGGAAAGGTGGCCTGGATTTAAGCTGGCACAAAATAATTTTTCCGGCAAGCAGATTCAAAAAATATTCAAGTAAGAGATTAATTCCAGGATATTTTTTGAAATTGGGGGCAGTGGTTTATTTTGTCGTATTCCCTGATTTTCAGTTTTATAAAAGAGGGATCATCCTTAATGATAAAAAACAATTCACTCCGGAACACGTTTTTAAAATTGATTTGAAGATCGACATTTGAACAGGACGAAGACGGAATTTACGTAGCTTCTGTAACTGAACTTTCGGGTTGCCATACACAAGCTAAAACGCTAGATGAGCTAAACACAAGAATAAAAGAATTAACTGAACTCTATATAGAAGTTAAGCCTGAAAAATAAGAAATTAAACCCGGTCATTCTCTTCCGTCTTTCCCTTCTTTCCCTTCTCTCCCCACGTTTACCAGCCTCTCATTTGCGGTCAGGATCTCGACTCCTAGTTCGCTAAAATCCTTGTCGTGAGTTACGAAAACCATATTTTTTGCACGGCAGATCTGAGCAAAGATAAGGTCATTAAAATCGTATTTTCCCTGCTCGAACATGTCCATGACTTCAGGAAGGTCTATAGCTTCCATTTCGGGGTCGCAGGCGAGGGTATTTTTAAGAATTATTCTTACGTTATATGCTATATCCTGGGCAATTGCCCTGAAGGCCAGAGAGTTTCGGAATTCCTTGAACCTCGTAAACTCGGTCTGCTGCTTGAACTCGATTCTGGCGAAGGCGTTTATGAATTCTGAAATTATCATGCAGTTTATATAGATCGTGCCTTCAGAGTTCCTTATTTCTTTCAAAGCCTTTGAATAGGCGTCCGACCGCTGGTCAGGCCAGCCGATTGGGCCGTAGATGTACAGCCAGATATTGGTGTCAAAGAAGTAGCTTTTGCCTTCGGGAAAATCATATTTCTCTATGGAATGCACCTTTACAGGAATAGGTTTTGCGGGTCTTGGCCCTCCGGCGCGAAGCCTTGGACGCCGCCTCACCGGAAAAACGGTTGCGTGGTGAACGCTTTTATGCATCTTCTCCTCCAAGCACATCTTTCAGCGCCTTTCTGCAGGTATATGCATGTTCAAAATAGGTTTTCGCCCGCTCGATAACCCTCTTAAGGATAATCTCGTCTTCCTCGGAGATATCCGTGAATAAGAGGTTGCTCTCAATCTGTTCTGCAGGAAAACAGCCGTAAAGCTGCCCTATTGCCGAATTCAAAAAGGCAGGCGTAAGCTCATTCACTTCTGCAAAAGAGAGTTCGATTTTCTTATTTTCGCAGAGTGCCGCCGTAATAATATCATAAACTTTCTGCCCGTCACAGGCGGCAACGCAGCAGTTTTCCCCAGCAATTTCAAAAACATTGATCTTTACTCTTTCTTCCGTAAGTATCCCCATATGCTTATACTCACAATGGTTTAAAAAGATCAGGGTCTGACCCATGTTTCACTCTTGAGACACAGCTTGCTCATTTATAAATGTTAAGTTAAAGTCGGCTTTTAACTGGCCTTTTTAAAGAAGAGCCAGCCTTTTTCACCTTTTCCGTACTTTGTCCGGATCAAAACATAAATCCCTTTCAATTCATTTCCTTCAAGTGCCACGACAATTTCCCTTTCCTCACGTTTCAAAAGCTCAAAAGTTCCCCTATCCCAGATCTCAACCTTGCCGGCTCCGTACTCTCCGGCCGGGATTTCTCCCTCAAAATCGGCATATGCCAGCGGATGATCTTCAGTCTCGATAGCAAGCCGTCTGGTACCTGCCTTCTTCGGGGGTTCCTTTGGCACAGCCCAGCTTTTCAAAACTCCATCCATTTCCAGGCGAAAATCATAGTGAAGCTTACGCGCATCATGACGCTGAACCACAAAAATCGGTTTGTCGGAGCTTTGTTTAAAATCACTGGTCGACGGTTCAGGTGTCTTTTGAAAGTGTCTTTTCTTCTCGTATTCTTCAAGCATGGAGGATCAATAGAAAATATGGTTGCAAACAGATTTCAAGCTTATTTTCTGCTTCTAGCCAGAGCATAGTCCGAATAGATTTTCAAAAACTCTTTATCAGTTTGTAGGAGTACGGTTTCAAACATCGCTACATGGATTTTTTCTTCTCTGGCAATGTCAAGCAGGACTTTACGAATTTCTTCGCTTTTTGCCAGATTTGACATCTGTTCATAAATGTTGATAGCATCCAGTTCTGCAATCATGGCAGCTCTAAGGATCTCTTTATCAAGGTCTTCTGAGCTGGTTTTTTCAAGGTTTACAAGTGCTTCAGAAAGCAAGTTTACACTCCTCCTGAAAGTATCCCTATAAAGTATGGACGGACAAGAGTAATGTTTCTTTCCATTGGAAATTACAGCCTCAATAAAGTAGCTTGTAAAAATTAAATAAATGAGACTAAAACCAGATAAGTGAAACTAAATGTATAAATAAATATAACAATTTAATTATTTATATTAGTTAATAGATTATTAGTAAGAAAAAATAGAAGATTGGCATGTAGTTTGCAACCGATATTTAGCTTTTGGGAGGGAAAAGTAGTTCATAAAATATAATAAAGAATTATACTCAGTTGGAAAAGAACTTATAGACAAATCTCATAAATAGTTCCATAAATCAGTTGCAAAATAATGATAAAGATATACATCCCGGCAAGCTCCAAAAAAGCTCATACAGGCTCGCCAGGAAACGATCTCACCGAGGCTAAAAATCTTGAAAAGAATAAAACTTTCCCTGCTTAAAAAAATAAAATCTTTTCTGCTTGTGTTTATGGTTTTGATTTTGTTCCTGCCAGGCAGCCTGGGATTTGCCGCCGGAAATACCGAAGATCCTGAAACGCTGCAAAACTGCACACCTTCTGCTGATTCAGTGGTCGAATCCGTAATTAAAACAGCCCCAATGAACCCCGAATTTCTGGAAGACCAGCAGACTGACTCAATTGAAGCTTTTTCTTTTGTGGGCAGTTACGGACAGCTTTCAAGTACAGGGTATAAACCCTCACCTGTAGACCTGTCAGAACTTGCAAGCTCTGAAGGAAGACTTTTACTGGTATCCTCAGGTTCAGACCTTCCGGCTGTTTATGATCTGCGCAAGGAGGGAAAAGTAACAGCCGTAAAGAACCAGGGAAACGATGGAAGCTGCTGGGCTTTTTCAAGTATTGCTTCCCTTGAATCTTACCTTCTGGGAAAAGAAGGAAAAAGCTATGACTTTTCCGAAAACAACATGAAAAACCTTGTCTCAAAGAACTATTCGCAGGGATTTGATCTTACTACTGATGACGGTGGCAATGCATTTATATCAACAGCATACCTTTCTCGCTGGAGCGGGCCTGTAAATGGATATGAGGATCCTTATGATGATTCATCTTCTTATTCACCCACAGGGCTTTCTGTACAGAAACATGTGCAAGAGGCACTTTTCCTGCCTGACAGGACAGAATCCCTGGATAACGAGGTTATCAAGAATGCAATTCTGGAGTACGGAGCTGTGTACACCACAATATACTGGAATCCTGGATATTATCAGCAAAGAAACTATGCTTATCGATACCCAGGAAGCCTGTCCGTCAATCATGCTGTAGCCATTGTGGGCTGGAATGATTCTTTTGACAGGAATTCCTTTACGCAGGTCCCTCCAGGAGATGGGGCTTTTATAGTGAAAAATAGCTGGGGTGACACCTGGGGAGAGGACGGATATTTTTATATTTCCTACTACGACACAAAACTCGGATACAATGAAAACGCCGCGTTCACAGCTGAAAGTCAGGATAACTATGACCACGTCTACCAGTATGACCCTCTTGGATGGATAGTATCAAAAGAATATGAAGGAAGCCTTGTCGCCTGGGGCGGCAATGTTTTCTCCTCGGAAAGGAACGAAACCATCAGAGCCATAGGGTTCTATACTACGGACCTTAATACAGCTTACGAGATATACATATATAAAAATCCTGTTTCCGGGCCTGTTAATTCTGGACAGGGGTACCTTGTACAGGAAAGCGGCCGATACTCTTTCCCAGGATACCATACACATGTGCTGAATTCGGCAGTGCCAGTAAATACTGGGGAGAGATTTTCAATAGTTATAAGATTCGCTAATCCTTCAGCTTCAGGTCCTCTTGCAGTCGAAGAGCCCCTAGCCCATTACAGCAGCAAGGCCCAGGCCAATTCCGGAGAAAGTTATGTGAGCCCTAATGGGGTCACGTGGGAAGACATATCAAGCAATTCGGAAGCAAACCTCTGCATTAAAGCTTTCACAACCAGTACGCTTCCTGAGGCTGATTTTTCTTCAAACACTACAACAGGAATGTATCCTCTTACAGTCCAGTTCACAGACCTTTCCAGTAATGCTTTTTACTGGAAGTGGGACCTGAACGGAGATGGGAAAATCGACTCAACAGCCCAGAACCCGATATATACCTACGGATCTTATGGAAATTATGCTGTTTCTCTGACTATCGGTAACAGTAAAGGGTCTGACACCGAGACTAAACTCGGTTATATAAAAGTGGTCCCCCTTTCAATTAACTCAGCCAGCCCCGTAGAGAATGTAACAACCTACAAAGGAGAGAAGCAGGAGTTCAGTATCAGTACAAATTATGCCTGCGATATAAGCTGGTATTTTAACGGAGAAAGTAAAGGTTCCGAATTCAGCGTTAAGGATAGCTCATACACGGAGGTCATCCACTCTCCAGGCTTTTATAATGTCACAGCAATTGCCAGAGCAGGAGACGAAAACATTGAATGGAGCTGGAACTGGACAGTCCGTACATGGAATCCCTGGGATAGTCCGGATTCCCAGGAAGGGGAAAATATAAGCACCGAAGAGCTGCAGGAAGCTATCCATATCTATCGCAGTGGCATACAGATCCCTGAAACCGGGGCAGAACTCACGGACGAGAGGCTCATAGAACTGATACAGTTATGGAGGGAAGGTTCAGGGAATTGACAGCTCCTGCGATAAAAATGGAAAGGAAAAAGAAAAGGCAAAGAAAAAAATTAAAACAGAAAAAGAGAAGGAAAAGGAAAATAAAGGAAAAAGAGTAAAGAAAAGAGAATGAAGGAAAGAAAAATAAAGGAAAGAAAACTTGTAAATAAATTAGCTTTCCTGGACTTTATCGTCTTTTTTCATAGCCTCTTCTATTCCTTCTCCAATTTTAACATTCATGAGAAAATCATCAACCGTTGCAAGAAGAGAGCCTATTTTCTCAGAATGAAACCGGACGGCAACTTTATCCTCACGGACTTCACTTTCCATGCTTCTAAGGTTATCCGGAGAAAGAGCTTGCAGAATTCTCGCAGCTGATTTTCTTGATTCGAGATCCGGAAATTCAATTGTACCTGTAATTTTCATAAGTACTCCCATCGCTTTTCCAACTTATTATCTTTATCTTGGCATGAAAGTTATTTCAAGTACTATCATTTGTTTGTGCCTGTTATTCGGAGAATTTGATATTTGTTTTTTGATTTTTCGTTCCGGTCTTCTGGAGCTGGTCACCTATAATTCGGTCTGCAATGCTAAGGAACTCCTCTACACTCCCAAGAGGAATTGCAGCCCCGGAAGCTACATTATGTCCGCCTCCTTTTCCACCAACTGCACCTGCAGCTTCCCTCAGGGCAAAAGCAAGGTCAAGGCCCTTTGAGACAAGCTCACGGGTGCCTCTTGCCGAGACTTTCAAGATTCCTTCGGATTCATTTATGCAAATGAAGGGAAGCTCGGGATGAAGGTAGCGGACGACCGTGCTTGCAAGGTTCCCGGTAGAAAGGGCATCAGCAGTAACAACATACCAGAGATTTTCTCCTTTGCGAATTTTTTCTACATTTTCCCTGACATTCAGTGTAAGCTTCTTCTCATACTCGCTTTTAAGAGAAAGGGCTTCATTGACAATCTCCTTGTCTTTTAGACAAAGAGAAATAGCCAGCCCGTAGATTTTCTGCTTTCCGCATGTGTTAAGAATGGAAATAAAATCGTAAACATTTCTTACAAGCTCCCGGTTCAGCAGCAAAACTTCTCCGATAACAGCTTCAATAGCCTCCGGGCTTGCCTGCCTGACAAGTTTCAGGGCGACAGCATTGGCAAGCCTTGAGACTTTCTCTTCCGACAGGTTTTCAATCTTTCCCGAAAACCCGAGCTGGTTCAAAAATTCTGTAACTTTTTCAGGGTAACCGGTTATATCCAGAAAAGGTTCAGTACTGTATGCAAGCACGTCTACAAGGTCTCCATCTCCTACTTTGAGTCCCTTCCGAATAGATACGACCCCCGCTTTTAAGGCTTCTTCCAGGATGAAGGCATTGGCCGTGTGAAAAAGCTGTTTGTCTCCAATTGCACCTGCAAGAGCCAGCCCTGCAAGGTCAACGTTATCGGCTGCCAGTTCTCTAGCTACCAGGTAGCAGGTCCCAGAAGCCGAGAGATCAGTTGCCCCATCAATTCCAACCAGATGGGCATTTACAACGGCTTTTGCCGGAGATTGCCCTACAGGCTGGTGGTGGTCAAGCACTATAACATCAGCTTCTACCCTACCAATAAGTTCAGGCTGACCACTGCCCATATCGCAAAAGATGACAAGTTCATTCCTGGAGATGCTCCTGTTCACGTCTTCAATCACAGCCTCATCCAGCCTTCCAGCTATCGAAAGCTGGAAACAAATGCCTGCTCGCAGCAGGGCCTGTGCCATTATCCCGGCTGATGTCAGCCCGTCAGCATCATTATGTGAGACTATGCGCACAAATCTATATTTCCGGATTTTTTCGGCTGCGTTTTTTGCAAGATCTATCAGTTTCTCAAGCTCGCTCAAAATCCATCACTCAAAAAATTCAGTAATAAAATAAAAAATATCGGTTTGAAAATCGAATTAACACATGCTGCCAGAGTATAAAAGATATCAATCTATACTGGCGTGATAATATAAAACCTTGTACATTCAATGACACACTCTAATTTCAAGTTACCTTAGGTTTCTTAAGAATGCTTGCAATTGACATCAACAGACCAAGATAGGCCATGTAGATAGTTCTTCAAGGTTATTCAATCACAAAGATGAAGTTTTAAATTTATATACAAACTTTATGCCACATGAGAACAATGCCAAACCAATCCCAACATAAAAGAATCCTATGTCAAAAGCTGGCAAAAGACTAAATTTCCGAATAGTAATTCCACCTAATATCATTACCACCATAATCAGGTATGACTTTCTATCAAAAAATTCCATAACAAACATTTTCTCTCTATTATCCTTACTTATTCGAGTCGTGTGCTTTTCAACTAATTTAGAGAAAATGAAAAAATAAAATACTGAAAATACTGAAGCAGCTAAAAAAACACTAAAAATATATCTCCCTTGATTTATAAAATATGGTAATCCAGTCTCTATTACCATTGTTCCAGCAAACATCCAAACGACGCCTGCAATCAAAATTAAATATTTATTAGGAATCGACGATTTCTGTTTGAAGTTGTTGTTCATATTGGCTATTTAACCTGCATTCATGGCATAAAAACTTATAGTATTATGGCTCTGTAGAAACTTACGTCTTAATTGAAACTGTAGATAAACACATATGCACGTGGATAATCCATCTACATTTATCTGTGCCCATCTTGTGGCTTGTAATCAAGGAATGGGATTTCAACAGAATACATCAACTAATGTATCGATTCCAAAGTATGTCAGAAATGAATTTGTCAAAAATAAATTTTTTGAAAACCACTGAAAGCACGGAAGACACGGAAATAAGTAGTAAAGACGTGGTTCTTCCGTGCTTTCCGTGTATTCCGTGGTTGTAATATCCAGATCGAATCAATCTGCGATCGGCTGTGTTTTCCGTATTACAGAATTCCATGTGACTTTAAAATAATACCTGCTTCATATGCTGTAATCATTTTTTTATTATGTGTTTATTTGAGAATCGATGTACTGGAATTGGCAGCCTTTCTCAGAACTCCTGTCGCAAACGGTGCTTTTTCGTCAGTGCAGCTCATTAGTTCTGCAGCGTAATCACAATATTTCCTATAGAAACTAAGCTCATCCTTCATCCCAGACAAGTCTAGATCTCCCATATTCTGGATTTCTTTTAATGCTTCTGCGAGGTATTGAACAGCTTCAAAAAGCTGTTTTTTGCCCTTGGAGTCTTCAATTGCAGCTTTAGCTTCTTCCAGATATTTGTTCACTTCTTCTTTAGCTTCCTGTCTTTGGAAAATTATTGTATAGAATGAACGATAAAAAGGAAGACAAAATTGAGCAGGATTACTATAAGATGCTTCCTTTGTTGCAATTTCGAAAAATTCTATTGCCTTTTCTAATTCTTTTTTGTAATTTTCCTCTGTTTCTGCCTGGGAAGCCATGAATATTGAAACTCTTCCAAGAGAATGATTTGAGGAGGATCTCACAGAACTGTTTTGATCATTGGTCAGCTTAAGTAAATCATTCCATGCCTGTTGCTTATCTGGAAAGTGGGAAAACGTAGAACCAAGAGCATAGGCAGCACTGGACCTAACTTCATGGTCTTTATCATTGGTCAGTCTGAGTAAATTATTCAACGCCTGTTGTTTATCTGGCATTTGAGAAAACGCAGATTCAAGAGCTAAGGTAGCACTTATCCTCACAAAAATGTTTTCATCATTGATCAGTCTATGTAGGTCATTCCATGCCTGTTGTTTATCTGGTACTTGAGAAAACGCAGAACCAAGAGCTTCGGCAGCACTAGACCTCACTAGCCAGTCTTCATCGTTAGTTAGTCTAAGTAAATCATTCCATGCCTGTTGTTTATTTGGTATGTCAGAAAATGCAGAATCAAGAGCTCTGGAAGCACTAGACCTAACATCATGATCTTTATCATTGGCCAGTCTAAGAGGCTGTCTTAAAATTAAATACTACATGTAATCATATTGTTCGCTAGTGATAGAACAAACAAAAAGAATTCCTTATCCTAGTGATATCTCTGATAGAGAATGGGAAATAATCAAACTGTACTTTCCAAATCCCAGGACAAATAGAGGTCGAAAGCGCGTTCATCCTTATCGCGAAATCTTGAATGCCATCTTCTATTTGTTACGTTCTGGTTGTGCCTGGCGAATGCTACCCCATGAATTTCCACCTTGGAAAACTGTGTACCACTATTTCCGTCTTTGGCGACTTACTGGATTTTGGGAACGTATAAATGCTACACTGAGAACTGAACTGAGAATTGCATATGGCAGAGAATCAGAACCTAGTGCAGCTATTTTAGATAGTCAATCCGTTAAAACTACAGAAACTCCAGGAATACGCGGCTATGATGCCGCCAAGAAAGTAAAAGGAAGAAAGCGCCATATTCTAGTGGATACAGTAGGGCTACTGTTGATAGTTATAGTTCATTCGGCGAATATTCAAGATCGAGATGGGGCTAAACTTGTTCTGGAACAAGTTAAAGGTACTTTTTCTCGATTGGAGTTAATTTGGGCTGATTCTGGTTATTCTGGCCAGCTAGTCGATTGGGTCAAAGGAATGTGTGGTTGGGCATTAGAAATCGTTAAGCGTAGCGATGATGTCAAAGGTTTTCAAGTACTTCCTCACAGATGGATAGTAGAACGTACATTTGGATGGCTGGGAAGATATCGACGTTTGAGTAAAGACTACGAAGGATTAACAGAATCAAGCCAAGCATTAATATATGCTGCTATGATCCATATAATGATTAGACGGCTAGGTCGGATAAAAAACGTAAGAAAATAAGAGAAATATAATATTCAGACAGCCTCTAAGTAAATCATTCCATGCCTGTTGCTTATCTGGGATCTCAGAAAATACAGAATCAAGAGCTCTGGAAGCACTAGACCTAACATCATGATCCTTATCATTGGTCAGACTATGTAAGTCATTCCATGCCTGTTGCTTATCTAGCATGAAAAAGAAGAAATTCTTTAATTCCTCTAACGCATGTATACGCTCTTTAGGATCATTGCTTAGACATTGATTGTGAATTTTCTCCTGGTCGACCAACTGCCAAACACCATAAATATAATAAAAGTTAACGTTTAAAAATTTTTCTATTTGGTTTACGAGAATAATTTGAGAGCGTCGTAAAAGTCAAGAACTATCAGATTTATATTAGTAAGTTAAATTATTTATTTCTTTGTTCTGTCACAAATCAAATAATTTATATATACTCTTATTTAATAATTTTATCACATAAAATACATACTTTTTGAGTGATAACATGTTTTCTCCAAGAAAAGGAAAGCAGACTACTTTCGTTTATGGCCCTGAAATTTATGAGAAACTCGTATCCAGAGACCATCTACTATACAAGATCAATGAGTTAGTAGATTTCACTTTCATCAATGAAGAATGCCGTAATCTTTACTCAGAAAGTATGGGGAGACCTGTAACAAATACTCCTGAAATCATGTTTAGACTGAACTTTCAAAGATGTTAGTTGAATGATCCTCTCGCTAGTGAATATGTGTTGTGCCTAATATATATAATTAGAAAACTGGTCTTACTGATTGTGAGAAAAGAGAGTCCATATGTTCAAATGTGTTTTAATCCATTATTTTTGACCTATTTAGGATAATTTACTTGACATATGGGACATATTCATATTAATAACTCCACTAATTTGCCATAATATGTAATAAATTATTATAAAAATGCCATTGATTTGAACGTGAAATGTAGTGCCAACTTCAAAATATTAGTATGTCTTGTAGGCTTTAATCATATCGATTTTAAAATTTAAAAATTGAGAAAATTCATGCAAAATCGTTATCAGTAAGACCAGTTTTAGGTATAATCAACGGTTGTGCTGCCTACCGATATCGTTTTCACTTTATCTTTGAAACGTGAGTTAACAGGACTAAAATGTGATGTTGGAGTTCAATATAATCAGAAATTTTAAACGAGGGTCCGGAGTGCGAAATCAGAGATACTTTCATGCCAAACAGTATTAATTATCAGGTTTTGATGCAAAAAATGTGGATTTTTTGGTGGAACATAAAAGGCTGACGAAAATCGGTGTTAAACAATCCCAATGTAATAACCTCATCTGCATGAGATACTTTTTACATAAATTACTTCCATATCTATTATTTGGCAGAGTTAAGATTAAAGTCGGGATAAAATTTAAACTTATATTGACCTAAGGCGGCTTATTATTTGGCAGAGCATATTTTATACAGGTTCATGAGATACTTTTTACATAAATTGCTTCCATATGTAGAGAAGCCTCTTATACAGGCTGGTAAATTTGTAGGTTCGTTCCTTATTCCATTTTTTAGATCACAGCTTTTTTTCCTTTTTCCATTTTACCATATAGGAGGAGCCGAAAAGGTTCATCTTAAAATTACTAGTTGTCTTAAAGAGTATAATCCTATAGTTTTTTTTGCGGATAGATCAAAAAATTCAGCATTAAAAACGCAATTTATGCAAAATGCTCAAATATTTAATCTGGGTTATTTAAATAATCCACTCTTAATTTATTTTTGGGTTGGCGTATTGAGTACAATATTTAATAATAATAAAAATTCTATAGTGTTTGGATGTAATAACCTACTTTTTTATAGACTAATTCCACACTTAGACCCTCATATCCGTTGTATAGACCTCATACATGCTTTTGGGGGTGGAATTGAAAACTTCAGCCTTCCCTATGTTAATAGATTAGAAAAAAGAGTTGTTATTAATACACGGACATTAAATGATCTGAAAAACCAGTACCGTTCAAATGGTATTACTGAAAAAATGGATGAAAGGATTTTTTTAATCGAAAACTGTATACAAATTCCAGAAAGAACTATACGAAAAAATAATGGATCTACTTTAAGAATTCTGTACGTAGGCCGTGGTTCTGAAGAAAAACGAGTACATCTTATCGGAGAAATTTCTTACTTATGTCATCAAAAAGAAATGCCAGTTGAATTCATATTAGTTGGAGATGTCAAAAACTCAATGCCTAAGGAATATAAGAAACATTGTAATTTTTTAGGAGAAATTGTAGACGAAAAAAAGCTCTCAGAAATATATAATAAATCTGATATATTGCTACTTGTATCAAGGTATGAAGGTTTTCCTTTAGTTATAATGGAAGCAATGGCTCATGGCGTCGTAACTATAAGCACCGATGTAGGAGGCATTTCAGAGCATATTCATAATGGCTATAATGGTTTTCTTATAAAAAATGAAAGTGAAGATCTCATCGTAAAAAATGTGTATAAAGTCATAAATGAACTTGTCTCAAATGAATTTATGATGGATAAGATTTCTCTTAAAGCTTATGAATATGCAAAAACAAAATTTAACTGTGAACAATTTTGTTCAGCATATAAAAAACTGATCTGGGGAAAATGATATTTTCTCCTCTGAAAACAGTTAATATAGAACTCTTTATGGTTTTCACATAAACGATCTACGTTTATCACATTAAAAAATAACTTTTTAACAAAGGCTATAACTTGAAGAAATATAAATATTTAAAGTTGCTTTCTGACAGGGATCATATTTCAACTCAAAAATAGAAAGCATCGAATACGATCACAAATGAAGCTAAAAAGAATTCAACTAAGCGCTTTACCATACTTACAGGATCTACCTCTTTCTGTTGTCATTGTTCCTGCAAATATAGTGATTCAATAATTTAATAGTGATTCAATAATTTCATATCTTTGACTCTCTTTAAAACTGCTGGAATAATACCCTTTTATTTTAAATTACTTTGATAGTGTCGTACCTATTTGGACATATTCTGGATGAGTTATCACAATTAGTCTCTATAGCTACTGAATCACAAATTGTTAACTACCGTTTTAACTCCCAATTTACATAGAAAGCAAGGGATCATATACAATGATTTGATTCTGTAAATCCTGAGCAGATAAACTATATGGTTCCGAGAATAATCACAGAATTTTTTTACGCGCCCATACATTCTATTTCCACCAGTACTAATCCGGTTATGATCTGCCAATGCATTGGGTTGAAAAAAGAACCTGCAGCCTATCTTCGCTAGTCTCATATTAACATCGCTTTCCTCGCGGCAGCGAGTACCTGTGTAAGTTCCTTCTGGATATCCACCCATAGCATCCAATTTATTCTTAGAATACAAGCAGCATGCATGCCCAATCTCCACTTCCGTCAATTCACCGACATCAAGCCCATAATTATTAAAAATTTCACCAGTAAGTTTGTCGATGTAAAATGGTACATTTCGCATAACTGCTTCTTTATCTGGTGGTGTATTTTCTATAAGTCGAGGAATCACAACAGCATCAATACCTTGCTCAGCAAGCGTATTATAAGTTGCGACTAGTTTTTCAACACAGTCTGGATGTAGTACTAAATCATCTTCGATGATCATAACTAAATCTGCGAGATTTGCCATCTTAATTCCAATATTTCTTGTGATCGATGACCCGACATTCACACTATTTGATTGTCCTCTAATCTTTTTTGTTTGTTTCATATATTTGAGTAGAATATCTCTGGTATTATCTTTTGAAAAATCATCTACCACTATAAGCTCCAAGTTAGTATATGTCTGATTCAAAACTGAATCAATACAAGCTTCAAGAATGGATGCTCTATTATATGTCGGTAAAATTATTGATACTAGAAGTCTTTTGTTCATGAATCATCCACCCTTTTTGGGCTAAAATTCTAACAACAGTATAAGAAAATACTACATACAAATATTTATAACTTCCCACTTTTTAAAAAAATTAATTAATTAAAAACAGTTGTATATATCTTTAAGGAATTATATCGACATTTATCTGACAATCTTCATGATACAAATAGAAGTCCAGTGTTGTACGTATAAACTCTGAGTCATTATTGTGATGAAATAGGCACTGGTGTGTGAGTGCGAAAAGCATATTGAAAAACATGCAAAGTATTATAGTAGGTGTTCCGAGTTTGTTATATAAAATATATAAAGAAAGAAATAGATAGAACAAACTGGATAATTCTAAATCTCATCCTTTTTAACCAATATCTACAGGAGATGACAGGTATAAAATCAATAATTCTTGCAGGCGGTTCAGGAACACGACTCTGGCCTCTCAGCCGGGAAATGTATCCCAAGCAATTTTTAAAGTTTGGA
>Ga0183095_10179_pt6 | contig 34807 bp, 36 predicted proteins | sample BioMet4_FD_130346 | JGI IMG/M metagenome (GOLD analysis project Ga0183095, IMG submission 130346) | Microbial communities from bioreactor (seeded with sewage sludge) at LBNL, California, USA - Biofuel metagenome 4 (v2) (version 3) | ecosystem: Engineered > Bioreactor > Anaerobic > Unclassified ...
CTCATCCATATCTGTCTATACCTATGGTCTATCACACTTCACATATTTTGAGAATACCCGACCAGATGAAAAGTCCCTTATTTCACAGGAACTTTCCGTGATAAGGGACTTTCATTGAGAATTGAGCGCTGTTTATTATACACCAGCAGATTACTGCTGTCTTCTTTATTTTTTGTGTGATTACATATAGAATATATGCGATTCAGGAGAATCCGGATGATAAAAAGCAAATCAGATATTCAATATAGTATCGATTCAATTAAAAAGAGTAAAAACGCCATCACCATTACCGGCTGGGCAAACTCAAGAAACCCGGAAGATAAGGTCTTTATTGATGTTACTGATAAAAACGGAAATTATATAAAATACCAGAAAGACCGTATTGCCCGACAGGATGTCAGTATGTACCGCTATGGGGCAATTCAGGATGAATTATTTGGTTTTGTTGTGACTTTCCCATATAAAGAAGGCAGTCAGTATAACTTTAGAATGTTCAATGGCAGCAGCGAAGTGAATCTTCATATTTCCAATGGATATATCCAGAGAAAGGTCATCCGCAGACAAATTGCATCCTTCCTGTGCGGAGAAACACTGAAAGGATACTTTAATTCAACATTTTTAGGGTATAACCGCTGGTACCAGCAGACCTGTCCAACAGAAGAAGACCTAGCTGCCCAAAGAACCTATGCATTCCCCGAGAATGCACCAAAGTTCTCCATTGTGATTCCTCTTTATGAAACACCGAAGAAATATCTGCAGGCACTGATTGATTCTCTGCTTGCTCAGACATACAGCAACTTTGAAGTTTGCTTCGCGGATGGAAGCCCAGAAAAAACAAAGCTGGAAAATGATGTTGCTTTCTATGCCAAGGGAGACCGCAGGATCAAGTATAAGTTCATTGGTGAAAACAAGGGCATTTCAGGAAATACCAATGAAGCGGTCCATATGGCAACAGGAGACTTCTTTGTCCTGTGTGATCACGATGATCTGATTACTTCCAATGCTTTATTTGAATTTGCGAAGGCAATCGTTGAGAATCCAGAATGCGATACAATTTATTCTGATGAAGATAAGATCAACGGAACTGGCTCCTTCTTATTCGAGCCTCATTTCAAGCCTGACTACAACATTGACATGCTTACGTCTGTCAATTATATCTGTCACCTCTTTGGTGTCCGTAAAACATTAGTTGATCAATATGGAGAATTTGATTCTCAATATGACGGTGCACAGGATTATGACTTCATTTTCAGAATGACAGAACATTCAAGAAAAGTTGTTCATGTCACTAAAGTCCTGTATCACTGGAGAAGCCATGCTAACTCAACCTCCGAAAATCCAGAAAGCAAGCTTTATGCATACAAAGCTGGTGGAAAAGCAATCATGGCTCACTATCAGCGTGTGTGGCCTGATCTTCAGATTGAAAAGATTGAACGCGGCATCAGCTTAGGCATCTATCATACTTGTTACAAGTTTGACCAGCAGCCGCTTGTTTCCATCATCATTCCTAACAAGGATCATACCGATGATCTGGATAAAGCCATTCGTTCCATTGTCAATAACAGTACCTGGAAGAATGTGGAATTTATTGTCGTAGAAAACAACTCAGAGAAAAAGGAAACAACAGACTACTACACAAAGATTTCTGCAGAACTGCCGCAGGTCCATGTTGTATATTTCAAGGATAAATTCAATTTCTCAAGCATCTGCAACTTTGGTGCTAAACAGGCGCATGGTGACTACCTGCTGTTCATGAATAATGATGTCGAGCTCATTAATCATGATTCCATTCTAGAAATGATGGGATATGCGCAGAGAAAAGATGTTGGCATCGTTGGATGCCGTCTGCTTTATGATGACAATACCATTCAGCATGCTGGAGTTGTCATTGGCATCGGCGGTATTGCAGACCACGTATTCAGAGGACATCGTTCTCACAACGATACCTACTTCAACCTTGCCATGACCGCACAGGATTATTCCGCTGTTACGGCAGCTGTCATGATGGTGCGCAGAGATGTCTTTGAAGAAGCAGGAGAATTTGATGAGAAATATGCAGTTGCCTTCAATGATATTGATTTCTGCTTAAAAGTACGTGCAGTCAATAAACTGGTCGTCTATAACCCATATGCTTCATTCCATCACTATGAATCAAAATCACGCGGTGCAGAAGACACCTATGAAAAGCAGCTCAGATTTGCGTCTGAGATCAAACGTTTCTTAACAAAGTGGAAAGATTTCATCATAGCTGGAGATCCATACTACAATCCAAATCTCACTGTTCATGATGGAGATTTCTCTACCCGTAAATTAGGTGTTGAAAAGATTGGTGATACATTCTATGGAATTGATTACATCAATTTCATCCTGAAAGAATCTCCAGAAAGCATCATCAATCATCCTCAGCAGAATTCAGAATAGGTATTCCTTCAAAGAGAAAGCATGTGCGCTTTCTCTTTTCATATAAAAAGCTGATTACAATGAATCATCAGCTTTCAAGTTAATTTGTAAAATGTGAGATATCTACATACATTACATCACGGTCCAGAGGCGTACTTGTGAACTGATGCAGTTGTGCACCATAGGAATGCATGTCAGTAAATGTACCGTCATTCATTGCCCAGAAGGCAAGCCATTTATCATATTGATCGCAGCCCGTGATATAGTTGGCAAACCAAGTATACGAAGCGTAGATACCCACGTGATATCCGTTATTCTTAATAATACTGCAGTATGTCTGGCACATCTGAGAAATTAGAGTCTGATTAATATCAATGCGGTTTTCTTTATATCCGTCCGCGTCTTCCATATCGAACCATACACCGACAGTTGGATGACACTGTTTTAATAATTCTAATGTATAGTTTGCCTCAGCCGCAGCATCATCATTATTCAATGCATAGCTGTAAACATAGATTCCGTAAGGAATGCCGAGTCTTTCACATTCCTGGACATTCCTCAGGAACTTGGCATCCATTGTAGTACTCCATGCAGCACGAATGATAACAAATCCGTGAATATAGTTTGTTAAATCAATATCTCCATTATGCTCACTGATATCAATACCCTGTGCCTGTACAGAGTCTCCCATTCCATACCAGCCGATCCCTTCAGCTATCCAGCCGATTGAGACCAGCTTATCATTTTCGTATTGAGACTTTGTGTAGTTATGTGTGCCGATTGATTCATTCGGATTAAACTGTCTTAGTATTGGAACTGTTTGGTTATCATCTGAATACCAGCCTATCCCCTCGTAGATCCAGCCAATTTTTGCAATTTTATCGCGTTCATATTCACTGACTGTATAATGATGGTCGCCTGAATATGGATTGTATAAGCGATAGACAGGTGTATTGGAACTTGAAGGAGCAGTCCAGCCAATGCCTTCTGCAATCCAGCCAACAGAGACAAGTTTGTCATTTTCATATAATGATGCTGTATAGAAATGCTCTCCGCTGTATGGATTGTAAAGACGGTGCATTGGTACCGGTCTTACTAAATTTGTTGCTGAAGCAGATGGAGTCAGTGATGAAGGTACGCTCGTTATCACCGCCTGTTGTGTTGAAGCTGCAGCTTTCTGAGCTGCTTCTGCTTCCTCTTGTGCTTTCTGCGCTGCTTCTGCAGCTGCCTGTTCCTCTGCGGCTTTCTTTGCCGTTTCTGCCGCAACTGCTGCATCATAGGCTTTTTGTGCAGATTCCAATGCTGTTAGAGCATCATTGTAAGAAGTCACATTTGTTTGAATGAATGCTGCTAATTCTTTTTGGTATTCTGCGACTTCATACTGAACTGTATCTATACCCAGCATGATCTTATACTGTTTATTGATATCATCTGACAGAATGCCGATCGATGTTCCTGAAGCAGAAGACAAGTTCGCCGTTAATGCCTGCAATGAATTCACTGGAATTGGTTCTGCAAATTCTAATACTAATGGCTGTGCAGGAACGGATGATGAATTAGAAATTGGATGGCTTTCTTTCAGCATATATGAATCTGAAATTGACCATTCTGTTAAGCCGCCTGCTTTTCTAAGTGTATTTACATCTGCTATATATTGAATGCTGTTCTGCAGATCATCAAGTGTTTCATCACTTGCAGGATCCAAGACGCCTTTATAATTTGTGTTGATATACTCAAGCGCTGCAGTATCCTGATGCTGTTCTGCATGATACTCTATAAAATCCCATGCTGTAATTGTATCTCCATATACAGCGATTGATGATTTCATATTTTCTACTTTCTGCTTTGCTGCATTCAGCTGTGCAAGTGCTGTACTGACCGTATCTTCTGCCCGTACGATCAATGCTGTACTGCTGAATATGCATAGAAGCAGGAACGCTTTAAGTAATCTTTTCATCCCCATACCTTTTTCTATGTTTATATTATAAAGTTACTGTTTCATTAATCAATCATATTATTATTCATATGCCATTATAAAAGCTCTGCCGCAGCAGAGCTCTGTTTAGTTATGCTAATCAAGATTGAAATATACAAACAGCATTCTGTCTTTGCCGTTCATATCTTTGAGAATTTCATATCTTGTCTCAGGCAGAATTTCTTCTACCAGTGCGGACATTCTTTCGCGCTGATCCCATCCCATTTCAAAGGCCATGAACGCTTTGTCTTTCAAGACTTTTCTACAGTCTTCAAAGATCATACGATAAAACTTCAGCCCATCACTGCCGCCGAATAATGCGACATGCGGTTCAAAATCCACAACCGATTTTTCCATCTGCTCTTGCGCAGGAATATATGGCGGATTGGATACAAGCACATCCAGTTTTCTGCCGCTATCAATTAACGGTTTCAGCATATCACCAGCAGTGAATACTATATCAGCTCCATTATTCTCGGCATTCTTACGTGCAGTGACTAATGCTTCTTCAGAAATATCAGTCGCTGTCATATGGACCTTTGGTTCTTCCTTTGCCAATACAATTGCGATGGCACCGGAACCAGTACCGACATCTGTGCATTCGATTGTTTTGTTCTCAGGGAAGTACTGATCCATGCGCGCTAAGATATTTGCGCACAGTTCTTCCGTTTCCGGGCGCGGGATCAATACGTTTTCATTGACAATCATTTTGTATCCATAAAACCAGGAATATCCCAGAACATGTTCCATCGGTTCCTGCTTCAGGATCCTCGCCATGCCTGCATCGAATTCTTTTTCCAAATCTGCCGGCATTTCTTCTTCGTAATGAAGATACAGATCATAGCGTTCTCTCTGTGACAGTTCGACTAAATAAGCCATCACTGTTTCCGCAGGAACATCATTCTGTTCACAAAGTGCTTCGTAATTTCTGACACTCTTTGAGAAGGTCGTCATTACGCTGCTTCCTCTAACTTTTTCTTTTCTTCTTCCACCTGCAGAGCTTCTACGACTTCATCCAGCTTACCTTCCATGATCAGATCAAGATGGTTCGTAGTGAAGTGAATGCGGTGATCTGTGACTCTGTTCTGTGGGTAGTTGTAAGTTCTGATCTTTTCAGAACGGTCACCTGTTCCAATCTTCGCTCTTCTGATCTTGCCTGCTTCTTCTTCTTTTCTTCTCTGCATCTCTTCATAGACACGGGAACGAATAATACGAAGAGCAGTTTCTCTGTTTTCAATCTGCGAACGGCCTTCCTGACAGTTGACTGTAATGCCTGTAGGTACGTGAACGATACGGACCGCAGAATCTGTCTTATTGATATGCTGACCGCCGGCACCAGAAGCACGGTGTGTTTCAAAGGTTAAGTCAGCCATGTTCAGTTCATAGTCATCATCTTCAATTTCAGGCTGGCAGAGGACCGTTGCTGTAGAGGTGTGAATACGTCCCTGAGTCTCTGTCTTAGGAACACGCTGTACTCTATGCACGCCAGATTCCCACTTCAATGCCTTATAGACATCATCGCCTTTGATTGAGAAGACAATCTGTGAGAAGCCGCCCGCTTCCGATGGAGATGCTTCCATGATCTGCACCTTCCATCCTCTTGCTTCAGCATATCTTGTATACATGCGGTATAAGTCACCGGCAAAGATATTTCCTTCATCTCCGCCAGCGCCGCCTCTGATTTCCATGATAGCATCATGATCATCTTCCGGATCACTTGGAATCAGCAGCTTCTGTACGTGGACAAGCAGTTCTTCTCTTCTTGGAAGACATTCATCCAGTTCCATCTGCGCCATCTCTTTTAATTCGGCATCATCTTCCTTCAGCATATCTTCAGCCTGGCTGATATTGTCATCCAGTGTCTTCAATTCATGCCATGCATCCACAGCACCCTGAAGATGTGCCTGTTCCTTGCTTAACTTTGTCAGTTTTTTTGGATCAGATACAATATCTTCCTGGGTCAGTTCTTCACCAATCTCGTTATATCTTTTTTCTAAATTAACTAATTTTTCTCTCATCGCGTCCATAATCATCAACTCCTGTTTTCTCGCCTGTCAACTTTATCATATTACAGGGCATTATGCCTATCAAATGAAAAAGGAATAAGAGATTTTCTCCTATTCCTTTAGGTTAATGATTAGAATGCAAATCCAGGTACACCTTGATCAAGATCTGTTGGGACATCTGTACGATGGTTCCAAATATCTTCTGCAGAATATCTGCCACTGCAGTTGCCATTCATTGGATCTATGACGTTGACCGCACCTGACTCATATCCATAGATTACCATTGCGTGTGAAGCTCCTGGAGTAACAAATGGTGAACCGACAACCTGCATTGCAACAAGTTTGCCCTGTGAAAGTGCACTCACAAAACTGTCATAGCTGCCAATATAATCACACTGCAGTCCATACTGCCTTCCCGCCGTAACAAAAGAAGCACCATTTGTGCCATATACACCGCCGTTGTTGTAAAGACCTACTGAATATAAATAATCTGACACTTCAGGAGGCAGGACCGCTCTGCCAAGTCTAGCAGAAATAATCATCGACATCTTACAGCATCCACATGCTGTACTAGCCATCGTATATCCTCCGTATCTTTTATTTGCCCACTTAGGATCTGTCTGATAATAAGACGGAGGAGTTACTGCCTTTACTCTCTGCTTTACATCTGTCTGTGGAATTTCTGGTGTATCAGAACTAGCTGCTGCATACCATCCTATATTTTCGCCAATCCATCCAATTGACACCAATCTGTCATTTTCATTTTTTGATGTTGTATAGTTATGCGTTCCTACCACTTCATTTGGATTAAATTGACGATAAACTGGCACTCTTTTATTGTCATCAGAATACCAGCCTATTCCTTCATAGATCCATCCAATCGCAGTAAGCTTGTTTCTTTCATATTCGCTTTCTGTGTAATGATGATCACCAGAATATGGATTAAAAAGACGATATACTGGTGTATTCGAGCTTACTGGTGCAATCCACCCGACATTCTCATCGTTCCAGCCATTTCTGAGTAAATTTGCTTTTTCATAGTCTGATGATGTATAGAAATGTTCACCGCTCCTTGGATTATATAATCGGTACATTGTCACTGTGCCTTCTGCCTGCGCTGCAACTGTCTGCACTTTTACAACACTAAATACACTCATCAACATGAATAAAGCACATAAAAAATGAATGATCTTTTTCATATTCTGTTCCCCCGACAAATACTTTAGATATTTTGCAATTAAGAATTGTACTGTATCATTACATATAAATCAGCAGTTATCTCTGCACAATTGATATCTGACGTACATTACACGGTTTTCATTGTATCACCATATGCTGTATATATCTCCTAAAAATGCAGATAAATTGAATTAATGCGGTATAAATAAAAGAAGTAAATGATATCTGCTGCAATGCAGAGCATTCACTTCTTTATTAGTTCTTAGTCCTTTTTTAAATCTCTATAATCTGTCTTTGTATTGATGCTGTGATGCAGTCTGCGCAGTGCTTTGGATTCAATCTGACGGATACGTTCTCTGGTAACGTTGCATTGTCTGCCGACTTCTTCCAATGTCTTCGGCTGATTTGTACCATCCAGACCGAAACGCATACGGACAATCTTTTCTTCTCTTTCAGGCAGTTCACCCAGCATCTTGTTGATCTGTTCCTTGATGACTGCATTGTTGGCAAATTCCATTGGATTTACTGCATTCTCATCCTGGATGAAATCACCAAGGTTGCTGTTGTCATCATCACCTGTCGGTGTTTCCAGTGATACAGTATCTAACGCAATCTGCTGGATCTCACGGACTTTATCTGCAGTCATACCTTCACCTAATTTAGCAGCAATCTCTTCTGCTGAAGGATCACGGTTAAGTTCCTGGTTCAGCTGTCTCTGCACTCTGTTGACACGATTGATCTGCTCAGTCATGTGTACAGGAATACGAATGTCTCTAGACTGGTCTGCAATTGCACGGACCATGGACTGACGGATCCACCATGTTGCATATGTGGAGAAACGGAATCCTTTATCCGGATCAAACTTTTCAACAGCACGCATCAGACCGATATTGCCTTCCTGGATCAGATCCTGGAAAGACAGTCCTCTGTTTGCATAGTCTCTTGCCATGGATACGACCAGTCTCAGATTTGAGTTGATCATCATTTCCTTGGCATACTTATCACCCTGCTGCACCTGCTTTGCATATTCAACTTCCTGCTGTGCATTCAGCAATGGTATAGAACCAATCTCCTGCAGATATGCTTTGACAGAATCAGCAGGCTTCTTCTTTCTGACAGATACGGCAGCATCAATAGATTCTTCTTCAGCATCTGAATCATCTGTATCTGCTTCCTCTTCCTCTGAATCCGCATCAGCATCTACATCTTTATCATCAGCAGTCAAAAGCTCTTCTTCTGCTTCTTCTACTTCATCAACATTTTCAGTGATCAGATCAATATTCTGTTCCTGGATCCAGTCAAAAAGATTTTCTTCATCATCTTCATTCAAATGATTCTTTTCTGCTAAGTCCATGACTGCTTTTTCGCTGATCTCTTCACCAGCCTTGCTTTTCTTGAGAATCTCCTCACGGATAGTCTCTAAAGACGTGACTTCAGTTTCGGCTGATTTCTTTTTCTTAGCAACCATCTATGATTTCCCTCCAATCCTCTTGCTCGCGATATCTATTATATCGTACATCTTCAAAAAAAACTTTGGTTTCTGCAAAGCGTGTGTGAGTATTTGTACCTTTCATTATTTACTCATCATGTTTTTTTACTGATTCTATTTTACACTTATTTTAGGGTATAAGAAAAGCTCCGTTTCCGGAGCTTTCATTTGTATTACTTTAAGCCGTACTTCTTATTGAACTTTTCAACCTGGCCAGCTGCCGCTGCGAATCTCTGACGTCCTGTATAGAATGGGTGGCAGTTTGAGCATGTATCTACCTTGATTTCCTTCAATGTAGATCCTGTTTCAAATTCAGCGCCGCAGGATGTGCAGATAACCTTGGCCTTGTAATACTTTGGATGAATATCCTTTTTCATGTCGTTCTCCCTTCTGCCTTATGCCTCTATGCGTGCATAAAGAAAGTGCAAATTGCTTTGTAATATTAGCATACTCCTCATTTTGACGCAAGTATCTTTCTCTCTGCCATGATCTCCATTGCGGCAGGTTCAATCTTGATCTCAGATTTCCGGTAGGAACCGCCGAATTCACCATCCAGTGTCCAGTCGACCTTCTCATCGCATTTAAAGCTGATCCTGTTCGTTTTAAAGACCCTGACGTACTTATCCTCTACATTGCCCGAGGCAATCTGTCCAGCCACGCCAGCGAGGTCTGCTGGGTTATTAGGGGCAGTCACCAGCATTACTTCAAACTTGCCGTCATTTAATTCCGCCCGTTCATTGAAAGAGAACTTGATGCCGCCGATGGAAGGACTGTTGGAGATGCCTCCATAGATATAGTCTCCTTCTTCTGTGATCCCATCATGTTCAAAGACCAGATGACGGCGGTAATTCAGGCTCTCTCCTAAAGAACCTACTGCACTGACAATGTAGGCATTATGTCCCAGGACATTCTTGATATTCTGATCAGTAGAGTAGCTGACATCGGTAAATGCCCCAAAGGCAGCCACATAGTTGAAGTAGTGCCCGTTCAGATTGCCGATATCATACGCAAACGGTTCTCCTTCCGCAATGACCTCACAGATGGCATCAATATCTGAGACATCCGCAAAGTTCCGAGCAAAATCATTTGTACTTCCGCCTGGAATATAGCCAATCGGCTTATGGATCTTCCGCTTCATCATTGTATTGACCATATGATTCAGGGTGCCATCGCCGCCATAGCAGGCAATCACATCGAAATCACTGCTTCTTGTTTCCAAGATCAGATCAGAATCCACTCCGCAGTGAGGACCGCAGGGATATACGGTCACTTCACAATGCCTCCTGCTGAGCTCCTGTACGATTTCAAACAGGTCATTTTTTCCTTTGCCGGTACCGCTGGAAGAATTTACCAGCAGCAGAACTTTCTTTTTAACTTCATATGTCTTCATATAAGTATTCTACCTAATCTAGCTACAAAAAAGTATATGATGCCTGCATCTTTCATTCTGCACTCACTGTAATTTCAGAATTTCTTCAAATAAGTACGAAAAAAGGAATCTAGGGATAGTAGATTCCTTTTTTCAAAGATTAAACTGAACCAGACATTATGCTACTAAACTTGTTGTCGACTGATCAGCTGATAATGCTAACCAACGACGGTTGTCAGCGTAGTAAGCTGTGTATCCTGCTTCGGTACTCAGTACATCGCTGGCTGCCTGCTTATTGGCAGTAAGCAGGTCGAAGAATTTGTTTCCTGACTCTACTTTGGACAAATTATTTGGAGCTGCTGTCGCATCTGCAAAGTCAGAAACGGCTGTGATGGATACCTTGTCTGCGTTAACAGGCTTGGTGGAGTTCTGTGCTTCTGCTGTTGTTTCGTTTGCTGCTGGCTGTTCTTGTTCTGTTACTGTTGTATCTACAACTGACTGAATTTCTTCAGCCGGTGCAGCTTCATAGGAGACTGCTTGTACTGGAGCTTCGTATACTGGTTCTGGTGCTGTGTAGACTGGAGCTGCTGCTGTTCCTGAAACATACCAATATGTAACGGTGACGCTGACGCCTGTGGAATCGTTGCATGTATAAAGCATGTAGCTTCCGTCACCTACTGTTTCTGCATATCTGCCATCTGCCAGGTTGATGCCGTTGCCTGTGTTGACACCCTGGTAAGAAGAAGCACATGTCAAATATGTAATTGTTGAATTATCTGTAATGGTACCTGTTGCGCCGGCACCTAATGATCTGAGGATGCTGAATCCCTGGTAAGCGTGGTCTGCGATCATGACCATATTCCCCCAAGGCATGTAAGCAGCACTGTCTGCTGCATCAACGATGTACTGTGAACTTCCCTGATATAACTCCGCTGTGTAACCACCGATTGTCAGTCTGCCGACAGAACCGTCATTTGTATCATATAAATGTGTAACGGCTGTTGTTCTTGTAGTAGATGTTACTGGTGTATTTAATCTGTTGAATGTTTCTGCCTGTGCGCCGATTGGTGAAATGGCTGTAAGGAACATTGCGGATGTAATTGCTGTTGTTCTGATAATGTCTGTCATATTTTTTCTCCCTGCCTAGATATGCACGCCAGACAGGAAGATCTTTCATCAATTCACTGCCATGAATTGATCGAGGAGAAATCCCTTAAGTTGCAACTGGCTGCCATCTCAGGCCCTTTAGCTTTGCGTCCCTGCTTTTCAACAGGTTTGCTGATTTATTGTTTGTAAGTGTGGTCAGCTGTGATTCTGAAGGTTGGGAGATGAGGAAGAAAAAGGAGATCCACCAGTCCTGCAAACAGACTGATAGATCTCCTATCAAATTCAGTTGCAGCTGGCTGCCATTTCAGGCCCTTTAGCTTTGCGTCCCTGCCTTTCGACAGGTTTGCTCATCAAGTTGTTTTTGTTACACCCATAAAATAATTGATACTCAAGATGAAGTCAACGAACTTACCACGGATTACTTATTATTACTCAAATTTACGGGCAAAAAGAAAAGGAAACAGCCTTAATCGACCATTTCCCGCCATACTTTCGCACCTAAAGCTTCCAATTTCTTATCAATTTCACTGTAACCGCGGTCAATATGGTACACATTCTGGATCTCTGTGACACCATCCGCAATCAGCCCGGCAATGATCATAGCCGCGCCGCACCGCAAGTCTGTTGCCTGTACGGTACAGCCATACAGCGGTGTCGGACCATTGATCAATGCACCTGAATTGATCAGTTCTATATTCGCACCCATCTTATTGAGTTCGAGACAGTGCTTGAAGCGCTCACTGTAGATCGTCTCAACAACTTTGGACTGTCCCTCTGCCTGCGTCATCAAGGAAGTCAATGGCTGCTGCAGATCTGTCGCAAAGCCTGGGTAAGTTCTCGTTGTTATATCTGTTGCCACTAAGTGGTCAGCTTTTTCGACAATAATATGATCGACATCAATTTCCATCTTGACGCCCATTTCCTGCAGCTTTGAAGTCAATGCCTCAACGTGCTGCGGAATGACATTGTTGATGACCATATGCGTGGCACAGGCTGCCGCAACAATCAGGAAAGTGCCTGCTTCAATACGGTCTGGGATGATCTCATGGAAGCATCCAGTCAGATTCTTAACGCCGTCAATCGTAATGACATTGGTGCCGGCACCTCTGATGTGTGCGCCCATTTTATTTAATAATGTAGCGACATCAATGATCTCCGGTTCCTTTGCGGCATTCTCAATCGTTGTTCTGCCTTCAGCGTAGACTGCAGCCATCATGATATTGATGGTCGCACCAACAGAGGCAATATCCAGGAAGATCTTGGCACCCGTCAGCTTCTCGGCATCAATGCTGTAGCATGCTTTTTCAAACTTGACCTTTGCTCCCAATGCCTCAAAGCCTTTGATGTGCAGATCGATTGGTCTAGGACCCAGGTAACATCCGCCTGGCATCTTCATCGTGACATGTCCATACTTGCCCAGCAGCGCTCCCATAAAGTAATAAGACGCTCTCAGCTTCGTGACTGCATCACTGGTCAAGTCGATATTCTGCATATATGTCGGATCAATGATCAAGTGGTCCGGGCCAACTTCCGTAACTTCTACATTCAGCATGCGCAGGATCTCTGCTAGATTGGCAACATCCGCAATCTGAGGAATTCCCACGATAGTAACCGGGCCATTGGCAAGCACAGCTGCAGGAATCAAAGCAACAGTCGCGTTCTTTGCACCGCTGATTGTGATTTCACCTTCCAGTTCATGTCCGCCTTCAATCTTCATTACTTCCTGCATAGAACCGCCTTTCTGATCTTTGCTAAATAAATCGTGCACTGTCAATTCTATTCAAGTACACCATGATGTGCAACTTTTTTAATGATTTCCTTCTAAAATCCCCTTGGCAACACTGTATCTTTCTTGGATCGAACGGTCATTCTTTTCAAGATCGAAAGAATAATAGTAAGCGTAAAGAATATCTAGGATCAAGCTGATTGCTTTTCTGGAACTGATGCTGACCGCTTTTGGCTCAGATTCATAGATGCTTGCGGCAATCATTTCCTGGGCATAGGTGCTCAGCATTCCCTTGAAAGGTCCCGTGATGACATACAGCGGAATCTTCTTTGCGGACAGGATCCTGGCTGTCTGGATCATAACAGTTTCTCTGGAATGATAGGCAATGAACAATGCTGCCGAATCCGCCGTCTGAGATGCCGCCTGCTGAACACTGACTGTGGATAAAGCACACAGGCTGATATTACCACCCAATTCTCTCAATTCATCCACAAACGCACGAATATAGCTGATATTCTCATCAAAAGCATAGACCTTGACGCTGCTCTTATCATGCATCGCCTTGGCGACCCGGTAGATCTGATCCAGATCAAGATCCTGGTACGTCTGCACCAAAGAACCATAGCTCAAGGCATAGACCTTTTCAGCCATTGTCTTCCTATCATCCCCTGGCTTATATGGGAAGGAGGAATCAATTCTGCGGTCATCCATCAGATACATGCTCAGTTCTTTGGCAAGTTCCACACAGAGTTCCTTATGCCCTTTAAAACCAAGTTTCTTGCAGAAGCGGATGACCGTGCTCTTTGACACGAATATCTTCTCTGACAGCTCATCTAATGATAAATTAACAGCTTCTTTGCTGTTTTCTTCTAAAAAAGTTGCAATTTCTCTTTCGGTCGGAGTGAATGCACTTCTCTCATGGATCTGATCAATAATTCTCATAAGTCTATTTTAATGGCTTCAAAGACAAAAGAAAAGGAGATGTTTTGACACATCTCCTTTAGAGAATTCTTGAATTGATTGCTTATGCAGCAGCTTCTTCTGTAGGAATCTGTCTGTTGGAAGCAATAACGAATGGTGAATAGACCAAGATAGATGTAGCGAAGCATAACAGCTGAGCTACAGCACCCTGCCACTTACCACCTGAAGCTAAGAAACCAAGGATACCAACTGGTGTTGTCCATGGAGCATCTACAACCATCAGAGGAGCGAATCCAATCTTAGTTAAGAAGTAACCAAGAGCTACGGAAACGATTGGAGCTAAGAAGAATGGGATACCTAACAGTGGGTTCATGACCATTGGGATACCGAAGATAATAGGCTCGTTGATGTTGAAGATTCCGCAAGGAATAGCCAGCTTAGCAATAGCCTTGTAATCATCTCTCTTAGAGAATAAGAAGATAGCAATGATCAGACCGCCAGTGATACCAGAACCTGTCAGTGAGAAGAATGTGCTTCCGAATGGGTTACAGATAATGCTGTATGTTTCTGTAACGCCGTTGATTGTTGCGGATGCGCCAGCAACTGGAGCAATTCCTGCACCATACAGTGCGTTGTTAGAAGCATAAGCAGCTGTCATGAATGGTGTATAAACAGCACTCATAACGTTTGGTCCATGAATACCGAACCACCATAAGAGCATCATCAGGAATACGATTACTAAGTAACCAGGTAAACCAGTCATGATAACCTTTAATGGAGCGAAGATAGCTGTGATAACTCCGAAGAATGTTGTACCTGTTAAGGAAACAAGGAATCCTACCAGAGATACTACGAAGATTGTAATAACTGCTGGGAATAATACTGCAAATGACTGTGCAACGTTTGGTGGAACACTGTCAGGCAGTGTGATCTTGAGCTTGCCGCCCTGGATTAACTTAACATACAGCAATGTAGCTAAGATACCAACGATCAGACCGACGAACAATCCGTTAGCAGATGTATAAGATGACTGAACAGCAGCGCCGATGGATACAGGAACTGTAGAAGTATCTGTAGCCTTTGAGCCTAATGCAAGAACATCACCTGATGCTGCGACCAGTGCAGATGCCTTCATTGTGCTTGTAGCTGTTGTGTTGATCAGTGTTACGAAGGAAGCTAATGCTACTGCAGGAACTGTGTTGTCTCTTGCAAGACCCAGGTTCTCAGCGTAGTGGATAGCAACCAGAATGCAGATTGCTACTGCCATGAAATTCATACAGCCATAGTTAGCTGTTGTGAAGATAGGTGTCAGTGCGGTGAGCCAACCCATACCTGGAACGTTAGCCAATGAGATATATCCATCAGCCTTTGTGCAGATAATGAACTGGAACAGAACGCAGAATGAACCCATGATGACAACCGGCATGTTGTCGATAAACGCATCCTTGATGGCACTCAGGACTTTGTTTGATTGCATCTTACCAGCGACGGTAAGAAGGCCGTTCATAAACTTGTCGTTCATTTGGAATTTTATTCCCCTTTCGATACTTCAAATCTAAGGTTTACAGAAAGCGTTTGCAACAATTGTGTGACGAATTGCTACATAATTTCCTCAGTAATTGACAACTTTATCCTTTTTTGAAACTTTTTTTATATTTATTGTCATTTATTTTTCGCGTAAGTGCTTTTATTTGAGTATTTTACAATATCGTGAAACATTTATTCCAAATATTTGTGTAAATTATGTGATTAAACATCCCAAAATTATAGAAACACCGCTGTACTATGATGGTTTACCGGTTTAATAGTAAACTGGTTGATTTTGAACATTTTTTACTTATTTTTACAACATATTCTACCTTTCCTAACCGTTTCACAAGAAAAGAGCCCGGCAGATGCTGCCAATGCTCTGTATTATCGGATGATTCCCTTGATCTCCAGTTCTTTCACATAATGAATCAGCTGGTCTGTCTCATTATCTATAATGTCATATGCCGGCTGCTTTGTATCCTTCATCATCCCCCATGGGTAGATGTTCTTGATGATGCCGATCATTTCTTTTCCTTCATGCAGGAATTTAACCTGCTGTGTCTTCTGATAGACCGGGCTTCCCGGCAGCGGCTCACTGCCGACAACAGACTGTCCGCATGCCAGGATCTTATTAAAGAGGATGGTAACACGTTCTGTCAGGTCCTGGTCCACATGATAATGGCCGCAGTACCAATGGGTATATGTTACGGCTGTATTCACGGCATGCAGATATTCAGTGATTGGATCCGGCGGAAATTTCCCTGCGGTCTGGATCTGCTGCAGGTCACTTGGCAGACAGTGTGTAATGATGTAATCCACCTGATTGCCGCAGGTATTGAGACTTTGCAGGCCATGTTCCATCTCTTCCTTGGAAGGGATCTCCTGCGGCCACCAGTACTTACCTTCGACTGCCTTGGTATTGCCGGCTGCCGGTCCGCGGTCATGGGAAGCTGCTCCTCCCATCGTAAAGAAGGTCTTTCCTTCAATAGTGAAGACTTCACCCCGCATTAAATGATAGAGATGCGGCCTGATCTCATGGACCCTGCCGCCATGCCACTCTTTTTCCGGATAGGTGAACAGTCTTGGAAAACATTCATGATTGCCGTCGACGAACAAAGTCGTCCATGGCATCTGCTGGAACCAGTCCAGCCAGGTCTTCTCTCCTCTTGCCTCATGTTTGATATCCCACACAAAGCCAAAGTCGCCGCAGATGATCAATGTATCCTCGCTTGTTAATGCAGAGGTAATCTTTCTGCTGACCAGCTTCTTCATATCGGCACCGCCGTGGGTATCTCCTGTTAGATAGATCATAGGATCAATCCTTCTGTTCCTGCTTTGCCAGCCACTTCCGATGAGATTCCAGACGGGTCACCGCAGATGTTCTCTTTTCTTCCGGGAACCAGACTCTGCCTGTCCTGCCGTCAGCCAGCTTCAAAATATCCTCAGCATCTTCAATGAAGTCATAGACAGTCGGCTTCAGGATTGCCTTGTATGGAATGACATACAGCGGAATATTCCATGGATTCACAGCTTCCTTGATCTTCCATTCAATATGCGGCATGATCATTGCAATATCGACTTCACTCTGTCTCTGCGGCAGCTGAAAGAACGGGATTCTTTCCACTGACACCTGATCTTCTAAATGTGCTTTGATGATCTCCTTTTTTAAATAATCCGCCAAGAAGCCGGATGAGAAACCTTCGCCGCAGCTGATAGCCATTCTCAACATATGCATTCCTCCTGTTTCAATTTTAATTTTTTCTCCTCTGCAGTTGCAAGCAGAGAATAGAAAAAGAGATTCCGAAGAATCTCTTTCATGAACTCCTTAAGCCTTGTCAGAAGAACCGAAAGCCTTGCAGAGTTCAACAACCTTAGCTGTGATTGCATCGCTTCCTGGTTTCAGGAGTTTACGAGGGTCGTAGCCCTTTCCTTCCTGATCCTTGCCAGCTTCGATATAAGCACGTGTAGCCTTAGCAAATTCAAGCTGCAGTTCTGTGTTGATGTTTACTTTGGAAACACCCATTGTAACTGCCTTGTGGACCTGCTCAAATGGAATACCGGATCCGCCATGGAGAACTAATGGTTTGCCGTTAACTGCTTCGTTGATCTCTTCGAGTCTGTCGAAGTTCAGACCAGCCCAGTTAGCAGGATATACACCATGGATGTTGCCAATGCCGGCTGCCAGGAAATCGACGCCTAATTCAGCAACTGCCTTGCATTCCTTTGGATCTGCTAATTCGCCGTTCGATGTAACGCCGTCTTCTGTTCCGCCGATACCACCGACTTCGCACTCAACAGAGATTCCCTTGCTGTGAGCTAAAGCAATGATTTCCTTGGACTTAGCGACATTCTCATCAAAGTCAAAGTGTGAGCCATCGAACATGATGGAAGTGAAGCCTGCTTCGATACAAGCCTTAGCACCTTCGTATGTGCCGTGGTCAAGATGAAGAGCTACTGGAACTGTAATGCCCATGTGTTCATAGAGGTCGCGGACCATATCAGCTACAGTCTTGAATCCACCCATGTACTTGCCAGCGCCTTCGGACACCTGCAGAATTGCAGGAGAGTTAGCCTGCTGAATACCAGCCAGGACAGCCTTTGTCCACTCAAGGTCGTTGATGTTAAATGCAGGAATAGCGTAATGGCCCTCGTGAGCCTTATCTACCATTTCCTTTGCAGAAACTAATGCCATAAGATTATATTTCCTCCTTAGTTGCAACTCTATTCTATGTCAAAACCTTTCGCTTGAAAAGTAATTCGAACAAAAAACCCAAAACAAAAGAGACTTTCGTCCCTTTGTTAAGCATTAATTATCGTATGCGTCGTCGCCGGTCGGAAGATCCAGACCGGAACGATCGAGCTGTTCATCGTCTTCCTCATCCTCATCAATTTCGATTTCCTCGGTATTGATATGGACTTCTTCAAACTTCCTGCGGTTACGCAGATCCCATTTGTTATTTTCCAATGATGCAAAACGGCTGTCCAGCATCAATTCAGAATAGAACTGAGCCTTCTTTCTCTTCAAACGGTCTTCTGGGATCTTCATCGTCTTTGCGACTTCCGTCCAGAGCTTTACAAACTCAATTTCCTTTTTGCGCTTTGACAAACAGTCATAAGCGACATCTGTCATTGTCTGCGTGTACGTCATATGATATGCTCCTCTTTCTGTGCTGCTTTACAATTAGATGGCTGATTCAACAATATTCTGTGTTGTGATAATAAGTCATTACTGACCATAAGTCAATGCAGATTTATGCCAATTTTTCAATTTTCCATTCAAGTTCCATTTCCGCAAACTGTTCGTCTTCCGAAAAGATTGAATAATGGATCTTCCAATGGCTCTCATTCATCTCACTGTACTGCAGTTTGGTTGTAAACTTCATCACCCCATATGGTGACGTTACAACACACTCCCCGTTTCCATCCGTCAGTAGTACCGTTCGGCTTGATACTTCTGATATTCTCTCTAATACAATTTCTGCCGGTGTAAATAATATGGAATGTTTTGCATTCGTTTCATCTTCCTGGTAGAACAGATGACCTTCATTCAACAATCCGATCCCATCTGCTATTGTCTTGGTCTCGTTGTTCATCAGATCATTCTGTACAAAGCAGACATGCACTCTCATCGAATCATCTCCTTTGCAGGATGATTATACTGAAGATTACTGCGACGTCAATGCAATTTTTATCACAAACAGACAAAAAGTCATAATTTTTATGAAAATTATGTAACAAAAAAGAAGTGAACGTTTCACTTCTTTTCAAGATCAGGAAAGAAAACTTTATTGTCATCGTTCTTCGGACCATGGATCAGACTGTACACGATGTTGGAGGCGTTGCTTAATTCGCGGGTCGAGCCGTCTTTCATTCTGACCCAGATGCTGCCGCTGAACTCACCGCTGTAAGGCTTATATGGGTTCTGTGAGACTTCATCTCTGCCCCAGTAGTAGTCCAGATCATAGCCTGCCTTCTTTAATGTATTTCTCATCTTCCGATTGAAAGAAGGTGTGCTGTCAGCATATTCAAACAAGTCACGGTCACGGATCCTTCTTGCCAGATCTGCAACAATTTGATCCTTATGATGTACTAACTGTGCAAACCCATAGGCACAGGAATATTCGTCCAGATCAAAATAGGTATCCAGCGGGATCTCCTGTCCCTTGATAATTGGCAGGAACAATGGGATAACGCATGGATCTACTTTCTTTGGACCCAGGTCCTTCAGTCTCTTGAAGGCCATATGCAGGATGCACTCATAGGAGCGGGCCACTGGATGGTAGTATACCTGCCAATACATGTGGTAGCGGGCCATGATGTAGTTCTCTACGGCATACACACCGCTTTCCTTGACAACTACTCTGCCATTCTCCACACGCATTGTGCGCAGGATCCGCTCCATATCAAATTCTCCGTATTTTGTACCGGTAAAATATGCATCTCTGATCAAATAGTCAAAGCGGTCTGCATCCAGCTGAGAACTGATCAGCTGTGACAGGATCGGGTTGGCACTTTCATGACGGATCACATCCGCAACATCCTTAGCCAGACCCGGACATGCATTCTCCAGGATCTTCGTGATTTCCGTGTTCTCTTCAATGATGCGGCAGGTATAGACTTCATGCGATGTATTGGTAATGCCTTCAAAGGCATGCGAGTATGGACCATGGCCGATGTCATGCAGCATTCCTGCCAACATGACTGTTACTTTTTCCTTTTCATTCAATTCTCGGTTCAAATCTGGAACTTCTGTGACCATCCGTCTGACAATCTCATAGACACCTAGAGAATGTTCAAAGCGGGTATGTTCTGCGCAGTGGTATACAACAACAGCACCGCCCAGCTGCCGGATTCTTCTCAGCCGCTGGAACCATGCACTGTTCAGCACATCCCAGACCACCTTCAATTCCACATGAATATAACCATGCACAGGATCGCGCAGAACTTTTACTTCATTCAATCTTTCGAACATGACGATTTCTCCTCAAGCAGAACAACAGCCTGCGCCAGGACACCTTCACCGCGCCCGACAAAGCCCATGCCTTCACCGCGGGTCGCCTTGACGCTGATCTGTGAGATATCACAGTGCAGGGCCTTGGCAAAGTTTGCACGCATGTTTTCAATATGCGGTGCCATCTTTGGACGTTCAATCAAAACAAGACTGTCGACATTGCCGATCTTATATCCAGCTTCATCCATCATCTTCCAGCATGCCTCTAAGATGATCTGTGAATTGACACCTTCCCACTTTGGATCTGTATCCGGAAAATGATGGCCCAGATCTCCCAATGCAAGGGCACCTAAGACCGCTTCTGCGACCGCATGTGTCAATGCATCCGCATCACTGTGGCCAAGCAGGCCCTTCTCACTCGGTATCTCAACGCCGCCGAGAATCAGCTTTCTGCCTTCTACTAATTTATGTATGTCTGTTGACTGTCCAATTCGCATAGGATTTCCTCACGCTTCTCATTCCATTATAACTATACAAAGCGCTTTAATGCTAAAATAAAGGCATGAAATTGGAAATCCCTGCATACGTCAAAGTACTGATGGACCAGCTGAATGACAGCGGATATGAATGCTACATCGTGGGCGGTGCCATCCGGTCCATGCTTTTAGGTTTGCCGGTGCACGACTATGACTTGACTACCAATGCTCTGCCTGAGCAGATGAAGACTGTCTTCACTTCCAACAAGACCATTGACACAGGCCTGAAACACGGCACATTGACAGTCCTGTCCAGCCATCATCCAATTGAAATCACAACCTACCGCAAAGACTCCACCTACCAGGATCACCGTCACCCGGATGCTGTCCAGTTCACTTCTGCGATTGAAGAAGACTGTGCACGCCGCGACTTTACCATCAATGCCTTCTGTTATAACGACAATGACGGCATCCTCGATTTCTTCAATGGAAGACAAGATCTGGAGAATCATATCCTGCGCTGCATCGGTGATCCATCTCAGCGGTTTGAAGAAGATGCCCTGCGCATTCTGCGGGCAGTCCGCTTTGCCTCTCAGCTCCATTTTGAAATTGAAGTGAATACCAAAAATGCCATCTTTACCAAGAAAGATCTGCTGTCGTATATTTCTCTGGAACGGATCCATGAAGAAATGGATGGCTTCCTAAATGCCGAAAAATGCGCATCTTATTTAGATACCTATCGTGAAGTCATCGCTGTCTTCCTGCCTGAGATCAAAGATGTGCCGCATTGGGATACCGTTCTAAAACAGATTGACAATGCACCTAGTGACGCTGTGGTCAGAACAGCCGTCTTATTCACCGGCCTGCCTGATCCATCTGTTCTGTGCCGAAGATTAAAATATACAAATGCTGAAATCAAGACCATCACGTCTTTGATCAAGTATCGGGATACCTGTATCGCAGACCGTGTATCCATGCACAAATTTCTAAGTATCTATCATGAAGACTTCACTGTTTATCTGCACTACCGGTCAGCCCTGGATCCTTCATTTGCTGCAGATGATGCTGCCGCGCTGTACCAGCAGATCATCGACCACCATGACTGTACCTCCTTAGCACAGCTGGCGGTCAGCGGCAATGATATCAAGGCGCTGGGATACTCTGGAAAAATGATTGCAGAAAAATTAACTGAGCTGCTCAATGCCGTGATGGAAGATCAAATTCCAAATGAAAAAGAAGAACTGATGAAGTATATAAAAAGGGAAGATTAATTTCCTCCCTTTCTGATTTTCTGATAGCCGATGCGCGGTGTGCCGTCTTCCATATAAACGGTGCCGCATGCAATAAAGCCGTGATTTTCAAGCATTTTACGCATTGATGCATTTTTCTCATGGGTATCTGCTCTGACATTGTCACAGAGACCGCATGCCGTTTCAATGAACATACCGGCAATCCCTTGTCCCTTGCAGGAATCATGGATGCATGTTCGATGCATGACCGCATATGGCTGATCATTCAGCCACTGTCCTTCGATGACATCATAGTTGTGGTCTGTCATGACTTTGATGAAGCAGTATCCCACCACTTCATGATTCTCCACCGCAACATATCCGCCATCCCGGTCCAGATCTTCCTGAATATCGATTTCGTCCGGATAGCCGGTCTGCCACTGCGGTATCTTCTGCGATGCAAAATATCGTTTTGCCTGATTGATGATCTCCAGGACTGCCGGGAGGTCTTTTTGATCTGCTTTTCTGATTGTTGTCATAGTTATGAAAAAGCGGAGATTCTCCGCTTTTGTTTAGAGCTTCTTGAATTGTTCTACATCCAATACAAAGACGGTGGCTCCGCCAATCTGCACTTCCACAGGGAAGGATGCATATCTGCCGATATCATAGCTGGCTGTTGAAGGAACAATCTCTGTTCTTCTCTTTGCCTCAGAGCCGATGATCTCAATGCACTTATCTACCAAGTCATCCTCAGTACCGACAATCAATGTTGTATTGCCAGCTCTCAGGAATCCGCCTGTTGTTGCCAAACGTGTCATGTAAAAATTATTTTTTGTAAGAGCGGCAGAGACTGCTGAAGCATCATCATTAGATACAATCGCAAGGACTAGTTTCATAAGAACGACCTCCTTATTTCTACCTCTATTTTACCACAGTAGTTCTATATGTCATGCCTGCGGGAATCTTTTTACCAAAATTTCATCCATTGATGACAGAGACAGTGCACCTATTTTTCTGCTTATCAACTATAAAAGAGAAGATCTCTCTTCTCTTGACTATACATTGAAGCGGAAGAAGACAACGTCACCATCCTGCATCAGATATTCTTTGCCTTCAACTCTTAACTTGCCGGCATCCTTCAATGCCTTTTCGCTGCCATACTGCATCAGGTCTTCATAGCCATAGATCTCAGCTCTGATAAAGCCCTTTTCAAAGTCTGTATGGATGATGCCTGCACACTGCGGTGCCTTCATGCCGTCATGGAATGTCCACGCTCTGCACTCTGGTTCGCCAACGGTGAAGAATGTACGCAGGCCCAGCAGATGATATGCTGCCCTGATGATCTGATCCAGACCTGACTGTTCAATGCCCAGGTCATCTAAGAAGGCCTTCTTTTCATCCTTTTCCAGACCGGAAAGTTCTTCTTCCATCTTGGCACAGATAGCAATGCATTCTGAGCCTTCATTGTCGGCATACTTTTTGACATCATTATAATAATGATTGGAAGCTGGCTCTGAGATCTCATCATCGCTCATGTTGGCAACATAGATCACCGGCTTGGCTGTCAAAAGACCATAGTTCTTCATGATTTCCAGATCATCTTGACTCAATTCAAGGTTGCGGACAGCTTTGCCTTCTTCCAGAGCCTTTTCAAACTTGGACAGGGTATTCATTTCCTTGACGGCATCCTTGTCCTTTGTCTGTGCCTTCTTAACAATCTTGGAGATTCTGTTCTGCACAGAATCCAGGTCTGCTAAGGCAAGTTCCAGATTGATCTCTTCAATATCACGGACAGGATCAACAGACCCTTCCACATGTTCAATATTGGAATCATCGAAACATCTGACAACATGGATAATGGCATCCGTCTGACGGATATTGCCTAAGAACTGGTTGCCTAATCCTTCTCCCTTGGACGCACCTTTGACAAGTCCAGCGATATCCGTAAATTCGAATGTCGTATAGATTGTCTTCTTTGGATTGAAGATCTTTACAAAATCTTCCATTCTGTGATCCGGCACTTCCACCACACCTACATTTGGATTGATGGTTGCGAACGGATAATTTTCAGCCAGCACCTGGCTGTTTGTAATTGCATTAAATAACGTAGATTTACCGACATTCGGCAATCCTACGATACCAGCGGTCAATGACATCTTTACTACCTCTTTCTATTCTTCACTCTGCGGAGCTTTTTCCACAAGCTTTTTCATTTTACGCTCAAATTCGTGTCTTGGGAACATCACAACTGCACCGCAGCCCTGACATTTGATCTTGATGTCCGCGCCAACTCTGATGATCTTCCAGTTTTTCGAGAGATGACAAGGGTGTTCCTTCTTCATTTCTACGATATCATTCAGCCCATATTCGATTTCATTCATGGTCTTCCCTCATTTGATATGCCTGCAGTGTATTCTTCAGCAGCATGGTAATGGTCATTGGACCGACACCCTTTGGAACTGGTGTAATTGCGGCTGCCTTGCCGTTCATGGAATCAAAGTCACAGTCACCGACCAGATGGCCGTCTTCCGTACGGTTGACACCGACATCCACCACATACGCTCCTTCTTTAATATAGGAAGCATCCAGCATCTTTGTCTTGCCGATTGCCGCAATCAAGATATCTGCACCCTGCGTGACTTCTTTGAGATTTTTGGTATGCGAATGACAGATTGTCACCGTGGCATTGGCATTCTGCAGCAGGCGGGCAACCGGTGTACCGACTAATTTCGATCTGCCTACCACAACTGCATGCTTTCCATCCGGATCCACTTCCATCTTCTTGATGATCTCCATGATACCTAACGGCGTACAAGGAATAAAGGAAGGCTGATTCATGAAGAACCTGCCGAAGTTCATCGGATGCAGGCCGTCCACATCCTTGGCTGGATCGATGCAGGCAATTGCCCGTTCATCATTCAGCCCCTTTGGCAGCGGCAGCTGGACCAGGATCCCATCGACTGCCGGATCATCGGAACAAGCCTGAATGCACTTCTCCAGATCTTCCTGTGATACATTCCCAGGCAGATGATGCATCTGCGAAAGAATGCCAATCTCAGAACACGCCTTTTCTTTTCCCTTTATATAAGATAATGAAGCAGGATCATCTCCTGCCAGGATGACCGAAAGACATGGTACTCTTCTTCCTTCTGCCTTCCAGGCATCGACCTGCTGTTTCATTTCCTGTTTTAATTCTTTGGACAATTCGCTTCCATATATAATAGTTGTCATTGTTCACCTCAATGTCTGATGTCGATGTCTGAGTCCAGAATGATTGTAACTGGTCCGTCATTCAGCAGTTCTACTTTCATATCGGCACCAAAGATTCCTTCTTCGACCTGAAAACCTTTTTCTCTCATATCCTTATTAAAACGGATATACATATCTTTCGCATGTTTCGGTTCACCGGCAGTATCAAAAGAAGGACGGTTTCCCTTATGGCAGTCAGCGTATAAAGTGAACTGGCTGATGGAAAGCACAGCACCTCCCGCCTGACTCAGATTCAGATTCATCTTGCCGTCAGCATCTTCAAAGATCCTGAGATTGGCAATTTTGTCTGCCATCCTGGAAACGATTTCGGGAGTATCTTCATTCTTGATTCCGACCAGGATCATGTACCCCTGATTGATCTTCCCATGGACCTCTTCTTCGATGGTGACAGAGGCATATTTTACCCTTTGAATAACTGTTTTCATTGTCTACAAGTATACCATTGAAACAGCCTTTCATCCACGGATATGAAGCATGCAAAAATGGTGAACACCAACTGAAATATGTCTATTGTAAGCGCTTTAATATGGGAATCGTGTGTGAAATGATGCAAAAAGCTTGCCAAAAGTGGGACTTTTCCGCTATGGTTTTGCCCATGCAGAAAAAACAAAAAGAAAAGAGAACTTTCAAAGCGTTCTTCATGTTCACAGCGACCGTCATTCTGACTGGTTCAGTTCTGCCTGTCATGGCTGATGGAACACTCACTCCTGCAACAAAAGAATTGCACGTGTATACCGTGTCTTCTTCTGACAGTGAACCGCTGGAAACTTTGAAAACGCAGATGATTGCCGAGAAGGCTTCAACCGGTGTTTCCGTTGATGCCGCATCTTCAACTCTGACCGCTATCGGTTTTGACCGCACAAAAACAGGAATTCAAAGTGTGACCTTGAATCTCTCTACAGGAAAGGATAGTCTGTCAACTACCTATACGGAAACAGCAGCTGTCAAAGTAGATACTGATACAAATCCAGCCATCCAGCTTTCCACTGACACTGTCAATCTCAACAACGGAGATACATGGAACGCATCTTCCTACATCAAATACCTTTATGACGAGACCGGCAAGCTGCCGACCCTCAAGATCACAGGTGATGTAGATACAAGCACAGATGGAACATATACCGTCAGCTATACAGTCATCGACCTGGAAGGCAGATCTTCCAAGAAATCTCTCACAGTCAATGTAACGACGCCGGAACCAACGCCAGAAGAATTAGCTGCCCAGGCTGCTGCAGAAGCAGAGGCACAGGCAGAACAGGCAGCGGCCGAAGAAGCTGCACGTCTGGCATCGATTGCCTCAACTGCTGCATCCTCCCCAGTATCCGGCACTGCTGGTGCCAACCCATACTCCGGCGGCTGGTCCAACTGCACCTATGGGGCATGGGAAGCTGTCTATGAGAACCTAGGCATCTCTCTGCCAAGCTTCGGCAATGCGTCCAGCTGGGTCGCCAGTGCACAGGCCTATGGCTATGCGACAGGCGGTACCCCTAGGGCAGGATCCGTTGCGGTATACTACGGCCACGTAGCTTATGTCAGTGCCGTTTCCGCAGACGGAACACAGGCTTATATCATCGAAGGCGGCTACTGCGGTCACTACAATGAACGCTGGATCTCCGCATCCGGTACTTCTTCACAGCCATTAATTGGTTATATCTACTTTTAAGGCTTTAATTTTATGAAAATTGTGTCATTTCGCTCTATAAAAGCGTTTTTGGCACTTTTTTTGTATAAAGCATGAGTAATTTTGCATAATTTTTAGTGTGAAAGGTGTGTGAAATGGCCCAAAAAGGTTGACTGGCTGAGAATCGATTCGCTAAAATAGGTGCATGCAGAAATTACCTTACAATAAAAAAAGCCCTTTTAGATATATTTTACCAGTACTTGGCGCTGCAGCCATCACGGGAATGCTCATTCCTTCCCAGAAGGTTGCCGCAGCCGATGATGCCGGCAAAAAAATGGCCGTCTATACATTGAACTCAAATGATCCGTATGCTTCTGACTCACTGAAGACAAAGGTCATTACAAAGCTTGCCGAAGAAGACAGCACTATTTCGCTTGACACTATTGATATCGCCAACAGCCAGATGTCTGTATCTGGATTGAATGTTTCAAAGCCAGGTATTCAGGCTGTTACCATCAAGATTGGATTGACCGAGCTTGGCGGTACAACTTCATCCGTTGGCTATTCTATTACAGAAACAGCTGCTATCAATGTTGTTAAGACATCTACTCCTACGCTGAAACTGAAGAAGTTCTCTGTTGTAGTCAATAATGGTGATACTTGGAATCCTTCCGCATACATCGCTTCCGTCTCTGATGATTCTGGTGCTTTACCAGTACTGAAGGAAGTCGATAATGTCAATATGAGTGTGGACGGCGATTACTTCGCTTCCTATACTGCAGTCAATGCGGAGGGTGTCAGCACAACAGCTGTCCTGAACGTGACTGTTAAGACACCTCAGGAAGTCCTTGATGCACAGGCTGCCGCTGCTACAGCTGCTGAAGAAGCTGCTGCTCAGAAAGCCGCTGAAGAGAAGAAGGCAAAGGAAGAAGCTGCTGCCGCTGCTCTGGCTGCCGCACAGAATTCTTCAAGTATTACCGGCAAGCTCTATGGCGTCTCCGGTCTGAACCCATATTCAGGCGGATGGTCCAACTGTACTGCAGGTGCTTGGGAAGCTGTCTATGAGAACTTAGGTGTCTCCTTACCAAACTTTGGTGATGCCGGCGGATGGCTCTACAGTGCAAGTTCAGACGGCTACGCAACTGGAAGTTCTCCAGCTGTTGGATCTGTTGCAGTTTATTCACACCATGTAGCTTATGTCGATGCAGTTTCTGCAGACGGTTCTGCAGTCCATATCATTGAAGGCAACTATGCCGGTCATTACAATGAGCGCTGGGTATCTGCATCCGGTGATGGTTTCCAAGCTAACATTGGTTACATCTACGTTAAATAATGAAATTGACCTCTGCTAAATGTAGAGGTCTTTTTTTAGCCCAATATAAAAGGAAGATCTTCATCTTCCCTGATTACTCCATTAATAGTCCAAGCCCGCTGTTGACCAAGCTCAGGATGATGCTGTCGACCACTGCCATGCCGAAGGAACTGATATAGGATCCAGAAAGCTTGATGGCAAGATACAGGACAATCCCATCAATCACCCAGGAGAACAGTCCCAGCGTCAGGATGGAGATTGGCAGTGACAGCAGCTTTAAGAACGGCTTCAGCGTTACATTCAAGATGGACAGCAGCAGTGCTGTTAATGCCAGTGCCCAGAAGTCATAGAATGCAATTGACTTCATCAGAGCATCCACGACCCACAGCGAGATAATATTCGCTGCCCATACAATCATCATTTTCTTCATAGATTTCTTTCCCCTCTGCTTCTTGTTTCTACTCATCCTTTGGATTGATTGCCTTGACGACTTTGACCCAGAGGAAGCCAATGACAAAGGCAGCTAAGACACCAACACAGATCGTATCAAACAGATTCAAGCCAAACATCCTGTTTCCTCCTTATCCTACCAGACGATAGTTCTTCCATCTGCCGCTGCGGTAACGTGCGACAAAGAAGATAATCCTGGCTGTCCAGTCAATATACCAGGCAATCTTCGTACCGATGACACCCATCCCCATGACCGTGCCTAGCAGATACGCACCGCCGACTCTGCAGATGAACATCGAAGCTACACCAATGATCATCGTATACTTCGCATCTCCCGCCGCTCTCATCGCACTCGGCAGGACAAATGCTGCGGTATGCAGAACAGCTGTGGCAATGCATTCCATCGTCAGGATGATTGTCGCAATCCGGTATGTTTCATCCGACAGTGTATAAAGACACAGGGCATACGGCATGATCAGGTACACAACAATATTATCCGCGAAAGCTAAGACAATGCCAAGCTTCATCATCTTCTTGATATAGTAGACAGCCTGGTCATAGTCATTGGCACCGACACATCTGCCGATGACGGATACAGCCGCAAGCTGCAGTGCACTCTCTGTTGCATAGCATAATGTGCTCAGACTGTTGACGACCCCGTTAGCCGCAATCTGTGAGGTCCCATAGGTTGCCACAAAGGTGGACAGCAGGATCTTGCCTAATTGGAACAGACCGTTCTCAACACCGTTCGGAACGGCAATGGAAAGAATTTTTCTGAGCACTACGTGATGCCAGGCAAAGATATCCTTGAAATTGATGGATACCGGATTCTCCTTTTCAAAAGCTAAGGAGATCATCACAATAGCAGCCACCATCCGTGAGATCAAGGTCGGCCAGGCGACCCCGGCTACACCCAGATGCAGGATATATACACCAATATAGTTTCCCACCACATTGATTGTATTCATTAAGATCGACACAAGCATCGTCGTATTGGTGCGGTTCATCGACCGATACAGAGCGGTTCCGCTGTTGTATATCCCTAAGAATGGAAAGGACAGTGCTGTGATCCAGAAATAGGTCCTGGCTGCTTCCATGACCTCAGGGGCAACACTTCCATACAGTGCACTCAGGATCTGCTGATAGAACAGCAGACTGACTGCGCCGAATGCCAGAGATATCAAGCCCGATATCATGACCAGCTGTGAAGCGGAAAGCCTGGTCTGTCTGTCATCCCCTGATCCAAGATACTGTGATACAACAACAGCACCGCCGCCGGCTAAAGCTGCCAGCAGCTGGATCATCAGATTATTGACATCGTTGACAATGGAAACACCCGAGATTGCTGCTTCCCCGGCAATGGATACCATAATGGTATCCGCCATTCCAACTAACATCATCAGCAGCTGTTCCACAAATAAAGGCGCAATCAATCTTGTCAGATCCCTATTTGAGAACATTTTCTGCATAGTACCTATTGTAATGCCGCTGACTTTGAATGCAAAGAAAAAACGGCACTGCAGATACAGCGCCGCTGCTGATTACTTCTTTCTTGCAATATAGAGAAGACGCATCGAATTCAATACACAGATCATCGCCACGCCAGTATCCGCAAAGATAGCCATCCACATATTGGCGATGCCCAGGGCGCCTAAGATCAATGTTGCGACCTTGATGATAATGGCACCATAGATGTTTTCATTGGCAATCTGCAGGATCCGCTTTGAAGAAGTGATGGCAAGTGAGATCTTGCTTGGAGAATCATCCATCAGGACAACATCGGCAGCTTCAATCGCCGCATCAGAACCAAGACCGCCCATCGCAAAGCCGACATCCGCTGAATGTATGACTGGTGCATCATTGACACCGTCACCGACAAAGGCCGTCAGGCCGTTCTTCATGAACTTCTGCACGGTGTTGACCTTATCTTCCGGCAGGCATCCACCAACTGCCTGATCAACACCAAGCTTCCTGCCAACCTGATCTGTAATGTTCTGATTATCACCGGATACAATGATGCACTTTCTGCCGTCTGCCTGCAGTTCCTTGACTGCCCGAGCAGAATCTTCCTTCAGCTGGTCACGTAAGACAAGACATCCTTCATAGACACCATTCTTGGCAACATAGACCAGCGTTCCATCTGTATTTTCTTCTTTACAGACGATATTCTGTTCCTTCATCAGCTTTTCATTGCCAGCCAGGATGACATCTCCGTTTCTGGTGATCTGCAGGCCTCTGCCGGGAATTTCTTTGACATCCTGGATCTCTGCATCTGTGAATGTACCGTGATATGCCTGCTTGATTCCTGCCGCAATCGGATGATTGGAGAAGTGTTCCGCCGCTGCTGCATCCTGGATTATCTGTTCCTGATCAGCCGCATGCAGGACTTCTTCCACCGCAAACTTGCCTGATGTCAAAGTGCCGGTCTTATCCATGATGACCTGTTCCACTTTTGCCAGGGAATCAATCACATCTGCACCCTTCACCAGAACACCGCGGCTGGAAAGACCGCCAATGCCCGCAAAAAAGGAAAGCGGGATTGATATGACAAGTGCACAAGGGCACGAGATGACTAAGAAGGTGCAGGCTCTGGCAATACCGACATTGATATCCTGATACAGGATGCCGACCACGATCATTACCGCAATAGCTGAAAAGACCACAATCGGTGTGTAGTATTTGGAGAATTTCGTAATGAACTTTTCCTGCGGTGCCTTATGGCTGTCGCTGTTCTCGACAAGATTCAGGATCTTGGCTACTGTAGACTCGCCATATTCCTTGGTGACGCGGATTTCCAGCACACCGGTCTGATTGAGAGAACCAGAGATGACTTCATCAATTACATCCACATCTCTTGGCTTGGATTCACCGGTCAGCGAAGCTGTATCCAAACTGGAAGAACCAGTCAGGACAACGCCATCCAGAGGAATCTTTTCTCCCGGCTTGACGCGGATAATATCTCCGACATTCACTTCTTCCGGTTCCTTTTTAACGTATTCGCCATTCTCCTGGACCATTGCAAATTCCGGGCGGATATCCATCAGATCTCCAATCGACTTTCTGCTTCTTGCGACGGCCAGATCCTGGAAGTATTCGCCAATCTGATAGAACAGCATGACGCCTGCCGCCTCTCTCCAGTCATGGAGGTAGATGGCCGCAGCTGTCGCAACTGTCATCAGGAAATTTTCATCGAACAGCTGCCCTCTGCCCATATTGCGAAGAGCTTTGAAGATGACATCATATCCTAACAGGAAATATGCCGCCAGCGAGAGCACAATCTGTACAGTCCCGCTCGTCAGCATCCCTGCTGTAAAGAGAATGGCGCCGATGATCAGTCTCACCAGCATTCCCTTTCCTTCTGTTTCCTCTTCATCCCCCTTCTTTTCAATGGAGAATTCAGAGACTTCTACGCTTGGTTCTTCCTTCGAAATCATCGCCGTCATTTCCCCGGCAATTCTGCTGTGTTCCTTCGGACTGCAGGTAAATGTCAGTGTCTGATTGATAAAATCTGCTTCGGCATGTGTCACGCCATTGATCCTGGCAGTCTTCTCTGCCAGCTCATTGGCACAGTCAGCACAGTCGATATTCTTGATGAAGTATTTATATGATTTCTCTGCAGATGCTGTTTCCCTGGTGATAACTGGATGATCCTGGTCGTCTTCAATGATCTTCCTCATCTGTGCTTCTGCTTTCGCAGCATCCTCTCCTGCATATTCATATGAAAGATGAGAATGAACGCCAAAAGCCAATGTGCACTGTGATACACCATCAATTTCAGAGATTTCTTCTTCTAATTCCTTTGCGCAGGCAGCGCAGTCAATACCATCGATTTTATACTTGTATGTCATATCTTTGTCTCCAAACAATTGAATAGTTGTTCAATTGTTCCTATATCATATTAGTACTGGCGCATCCTGCTGTCAATCCATTATAAAAGAAGTTATAATGACACCATTAAAGGAGCACGAAGTCATGATCAAGACAAACTGGCATACACATACATTTCGCTGCGGGCACGCCGTCGGTACGGATGAAGAATACGTTCAGGCCGCAATTCAGGGAGGTTTGACCACTCTGGGCTTTTCGGATCACGCTGCCTATACAAAATCAAGAAGAACAGATCGCATGGATCTGGAACAGTTCCCCGATTATATGGCTTCCATCCGTGCGCTAAAGGAAAAATACAAGGACCAGATCACCCTGTATTTAGGTACTGAAATTGAATGCTATCCTGAGGAAATTGAAATTCTCACAGAATACCGCAAAAAGATGGATTACTGCATTCTTGGTCAGCACAGTCTGAATCTGGATGATGACCTGAGCTACCTCGCGACTACACCTGACCTTCTGGACATCTATGTCAGCCGGCTGGAATATGCCTGTGCACATGACTTATGTGAATATATCTGCCACCCGGATGTCATTCTCTGGTCGTATCCGAGAATCGATGGATCTGTCCGTGACGCAGCAAAAAAGATAGCTGCAATTTCCAATCAGTATCATGTTCCGCTGGAATTGAACACAGGTTCCGGTGTCCATCATGGTATGCGGGAATACGAAGATGGAAAACGGTATGCCTATCCTACCCGCGCCTTTTTTGAAGAATTTGCCAGGGAGAAATGCCCGATTGTGATCGGCCTGGATGTTCATGATCCAAAGCTGTTCCTGGACGATACTGACCTCAACCGTGCATTGTCTGTTGTGGAAGGGCTCGGCTGCAATATCATTGATGACTATGATGTCATCGCAGCTGCCAATGAGCATAAAAAGAAATACCTATAAGCATATGAAAAGGCGGGTCTTATGATCCGCCTTTCGTCTGTCTTCTCTGCTCATTTATTTATGCTTTGGATGATCTGGATTATAAATATGAGAATATGTATTCACTCTGATGAATAAATAGATTCCCACAAGCATGACCATGATGGAGACATAAATATTTCCATAGTTCACGCCGGCTGAAGTGATATCAAAGAAGAAGATCTTGGCGAAGCCAATCGGGACTGACAGTAAAAATAAATACGTTCTCTTGTCTGTTACGACGATCATGTGCAGTCACCTACCTTTCTATACCAGAAGCATAGCTGGTATCCTGCTGCCTAACAAGATTTATCTCGTTGCAGTGATGTTTGATTTCGTTGCATGATGCAGAACGCGCTGATCACTGTGGGAAAACATAGAGGATAAACTGATATACGGTATATGCCAGCATGACCAGGCATACAAGATTCAGGAAAATGCCCAGTCTGTGCTTCCAGCAGTAGACCACATTCGCAGCGGCTGCAATCGCACCGTATGGCTGTGCCACACAGGAGAGGATCATCAGACAGAGCATGATCATCAGCTGTACATTTTCTGACTTAACATTGATCTGGGTGATCCCAGAGACATCCTTTTCCTGCGGTTCCCGGCCATCCAGCAGGGCTTCATAGGAGATATGGAGCTTTTCCGACAATGATCTGACCTGTTCAGCATCCGGCATGGAGATCCCTGTCTCCCATTTGCTGATGAGCTGTCTTGTGACGCCCAGCCCATCTGCCAGCTGCTGCTGCGAAAAGCCTGCTTTTATGCGGGCATCCTTGATATTTTCAGCGATAGACATGGCAGGCTCCTCTCATGATCAGTTATGATGAAACAAATATGCAGGATACTTCTTTTTATCATTATATCCTCAATTATTATTGAAAGTTCTTTTATGTGCACTTTTCTCAATGAAAGTGCCTGTTTATGATATCTAGACAAGGATGTGCTGCCTATGTGGAGAGAAAGGAGCCTATTTATGACAGGCAGAACATA
>Ga0183095_11068_pt1 | contig 34725 bp, 35 predicted proteins | sample BioMet4_FD_130346 | JGI IMG/M metagenome (GOLD analysis project Ga0183095, IMG submission 130346) | Microbial communities from bioreactor (seeded with sewage sludge) at LBNL, California, USA - Biofuel metagenome 4 (v2) (version 3) | ecosystem: Engineered > Bioreactor > Anaerobic > Unclassified ...
TCATTGATCAGTATGATCATAGCCATTTTTTCGAGATACATAGGCAGGATAGCAACCGAGGCTGCATCCTGAGAATTGATCTGCTGTACACGCTGGTACAGGTGACGGTAGTATTATAGATGGCATTGGCCTTTTTTGCAAAAAAAGTGCTGTATATCAACAGTTTTCTGCAATGGAAGCGCTTGAATCGGAACCTTAGAAGATATCTCTTACGATTCTATTGAACTGTCGTAAATATCCTGTAATTTTTTCAACTTTTAGTTGCGTTTAGACCCTGCCCGTGATAATATACTTGAGCACGACATGGCGAGTTGGTGAAGTGGCTTAACACACCGCCCTTTCACGGCGGCATTCACGGGTTCGAATCCCGTACTCGTCACTTTTTTTATAGGGGTATCGTACAATGGTAGTACATCGGTCTCCAAAACCGCTGATGGGAGTTCGATTCTCTCTACCCCTGCTCTTATAAAGCAACCGCATATGCGGTTTTTTTTATTAAAAGCATTTCAATTTCTATTTAAATGCTGTCCTGAGGAGGCTTGACTCATTATTTCACCCTTTCTTTGGCTGAAAACCTAGGATATTCTTAGACATCTTCTATTCTGCTTTCTATTGAATAACTGCTGTTATTCTATCTTGACAGCAATTTTCCAATGGCATCATTCAGATATAGGTTCATCTATTTAACTAATGTTGAAGAATTTTTATTTCAGTGCAGTACATCTATCATCTCACTTACACTTGTACTTCCAATTCTTACTCGAAGTTTTAACAAATTTCAACTATCTCTTCGTAGGTCTATTTTACCTTTCTTTCCATATGAAAATATCATCTCCGTAGGCACTACTTTACTTATGTGTACTATTTGCTGCAGCCGTAGGGTTGTTTCAAAAAATCTCCTTTATATTTATCCATCATTGATCAGGGTATTGTTGATAACCGCCTCATTTTTCAATGATTTCAACTTATATTCTTTTTAGCTGCATTTCGAATAAATGTAAAAGATTTTCTTCCTGTATAATAAGAATTATGAATATGAAGCAGCGAGCCCAGCAAATCAAAACATTTCTTCCAGCTGTCTATCTTGCAGCGAAAAGTCCAAAGACACCTCGAAAGACAAAAATCTTGGCAGTCTGCACAGCCGTCTATGCATTATCCCCAATCGACCTAATTCCGGACTTCATTCCTGTACTTGGATGTCTGGATGATCTGATCATATTACCCACCTTGATTACATGGATCATTCATTCCATGGATAAAGATTTATTTGCATCCTTTATGGAAGAAGCGAAGAACCAGAGAAACACCACTACTCAGAAGAAATGGATCTATGCGATACCAATCATCCTAATCTATTTGCTGATTGTATACTTTATTTTTAAAGCATTCATACGTTAAAAAGAAGAAAATTAGTTATTTTCCTCTTGATTCATACAACAAAGCAATGTTTCTTTGACAGATTTTGCATCTAACGGCTTGCTGAGATGTGCATTCATATTATAATCTTTCGACTTTTGAATATCTTCCGCAAAGGCATTGGCAGTCATTGCAATAATTGGGATAGATTTGCTGTCTGGCCGAGAAGAATTCCGAATTTTTTCCGTTGCCGTGTATCCATCCATGACAGGCATCATGATATCCATCAGGATAGCACTAAACTGTCCTTTTCGTGAACCCAAATACAGATCAACCGCGCCTAAGCCAGTCTCTGCCCGCCAAACAATTGCGCCTGCATTCTGCAGCATATGCTCAATAATCATATAATTAATACTATTATCTTCAGCAACCAGAATATTCTTACCCAGCAAATACTTTGCTGATTCTTCAACCGAATTCTTCTTTCGCTTCAGTTTCTGATATTCGTGGAACAATGTCGATTTAAAGAAAGGACGATATAAGACCGCGTCGATACCGGCATCTAAAACCTGCCGTTCTTGATCCATCCTATCCATACTGCAGCCAAACAAAATCCCCGTTGTTGGAAAGATTTCTCTCAACTTATGTAGAACATCCATAACCTTCTCGACACTGATACAGATAATAACATCAAAGTTCTTGAACTTTAGCTTACCTTGCAGAACTTCTTCGCTTTTTAAAATATCACAGTCAACGCCAACCACGTTTCGATAATCATTGTGTACCATATTGCAGACTTCATCGGTATCTGCAATAACCAAAGCATAGTAATTCCGAACATCTTTGAACTGTTCCATCATTTTTTCTTCATTGCCACGCTGAATTGGCAGTGTCACACAGAACCTGGATCCCATGCCTTTTTCACTTTGTACGGTAATGGTTCCATGCATAGCTTCCACAATACGATGTGCAATGGCTAAGCCAAGACCCGTCCCTTCGATCGGATTAATCGTTGAACGGACTTCTCTTTTGAAGGGTTCAAACATATGTTCCTGTGTCTTCTTATCAATACCAATACCGTTATCAATGCATGCAAGCTTCAAAACCGCATACTGTTCATCATCTTTTTTTTCTTCATTGATTTTCAGTGTGATGCATCCTCCTCTTTGCGTATACTTGACGGCATTGCTGAGAAAGTTCATCAGAATCTGCTTGATCCGCGGGGCATCTCCAATATAGCAATCTTCAACCTCATTTCCAAAATCCAGAATGAATTTTTGTTGTTTTTCTCTCGTTAACGGCCAAACAAGACTTTCTATCTCTTTCAGCATATCTGCGAAAAAGAACTCTGTTTTTGAGATCTGAATCTTGCCACTTTCAATCATAGACAGGTCGAATACATCATTGACCATATACAGTAAATGCTTTGATGAATCTCTGACAACATTCAAATTCTCTAACGTCAACGCCTGATTATTGATATTCTCAATAGCCATTTCAGTCATGCCAACAATCGCATTCAATGGTGTACGAATATCATGTGACATAGAGGACAAAAATTCAGTCTTGGAACGATTTGCCTGTTCCGTCATCTTTTTTGCCTGTTCAGCATCTTCAATTGCCTTAATTAGTTCTGTGTTCTTTGTATGCAGTTCATTGGTCATATAAATATAGCTAACAATATAACTGATTAACATTGCTAACGTAATTGCCGGGTATATCAGCACATATTCTTTCACAAAAATCTGGACAAATACAGATGCTGCTGGGATTAGGCCGCAAACCAACAAAGCCAACGCTTGTCTTCCAATCAGATTCATATTATAAAGAATGTAGCCAAGCTCCAGTAGTATGATAATCAAGATTGATCCCTGATTGAACATGTAATATGGGCCTCTGATGTGAAAGCCATTTACCGTAGAAAAGTACATTCCATTCAAAATAGAAATCAGATTCAGAAAAATTAATACACTGCATACAATTCGAAAAATCATCTGTATTTTCTGATTAATCTTTTGTTTTTCTCCAACAATTATGTTGATATATTCACCAAACAATTCTGTTAATGTTGTCCCGCATGCATAGCATATTCCCGTAACAATATTGTTCCATATTGTCACTTCGGGATGTCCTTCGTTTAATACAGAAATGATAAAAGATATAATTACGAGCGCATTAACAAAAATCATGAGGAACAATACATTAGAACGATGTGTTTTTGTCTTTTTATTTGTCGTTATGAAATGGCAGATCATCAAAATGATGGTAATCAGCAGACAGTACACTTCAATAGTAAATGACAAATCGTGAGTACCTAGATAAATGAAAACCAAGTTCTGAAGTTGATATGCTTCATTGCTTGGTCTTATTTTCTGATCTCTTTTGGAAGATTCTCTGACCACGGCATAAGTTCTTCTAGGAACTTCAGGTCATGTTCATCCATATGCTTTGGTATTTCTCCCAGCAGATATTTGATGTATTCATAGATCCGCAGATTGTTTGCTTTAGCTGTCTCCACAATACTATAGAGTACTGCACTTGATGCGGCACCTTTGACTGTATCGATCATGACCCAGTTCTTTCTTCCAATCGTGAATGGGCGAATTGCTCTTTCTGCTGTTGAATTATCCAATGGTACGCTTGGATCTTCCAGGAAGGTGCGCAGATACTGCTCCTGATTCAGACAATAGGCGATCCCTTTGCCTGTCTCTGACTTTGCTGGTACTGAGCTCTGATTCTCTTTGAGCCATTGGAAAAATCCATCGACCATCGGCTGTACTTCTGTCCTTCTTCTTTGAAACCTATCTTTTGGAGAGAGATCTTTCAGCTGATTATCTATGTGATACATATATGATATTTTCTTCGCTGCCTGTTCTGCTATCGACCCTTTGGCTTTCTTCCCAAGTGCTTTGACCACATTGGCGAACGGCCTTCTTGCATGTACCCAGCATCCAGCGACCTGCAGGTCATCGCTCTCTTTTGCCAGTTTATGATATGCCTGGTATCCATCTGTCACAAGGATCCCTTTGAATCCTTTCAGGAACTCTCTTGGATGTTCGGCATTTCTGGTCTTTTGATATTCATAGATGACGGCCGGATGGATATCATTCTCTGCTGATCGGTAGACCCACATATAGCTCTTGGAGGATGCGGGCCTGCCATCTTTCCTGACCTGCACCGGTGTCTCATCCGCATGGATCAGATGTTCCTTGAGGATCTCTTCTCTGAACTTATCAGTGACCAAGCTCAGATAATTCTCTGTGCATCCGATCATCCAGTTAGCCATGGTCTGTCGGCTGATGTGGATATCATTCTCCAGGAATGTCTGCTCTTGGCGATACAGCGGCTGTGCATTTACATACTTGGCATGGATGATTCCCGCTGCTAGTGACGGTGTTGCAATGCTATTGCGGAAGAGATCTGCTGGACGGTCTGCTCTTACGATCGTTTCATTATCTTTCCCTGCATATACGGCAATGTGATGCTCAATGACCCTGAATCTTGCCGGTATCAGTTCCAGTCTCCTATAGACTTCATCTGGCAATCTCTTATAGCCATCTTTGAAGATCTCTTTCAGCTTTTCTTCCGGGATCTCATGATTCTCAATGACCGTATCAGTAATGGCTGACAGATCTTCATCTCTCTTGCCCTTGGACTTGATCTTTCTTGTATATGATGGGATGACCTGTGCGATATCTTCTGTCTCTTTTACAGATGGATCTTGTTCTGCTTCTGCTTCATTGAAGATGGAGAGCTGATGGATATTGCCGGTGCTCTCTGTCTTTCTGCCAAATCTATTTTGCATCATACAGCTGATCTGTTCTGTCAACAGCTCATTTTTATGCTGAAGACCTTTGATCATGGTGATCAATTGTTCTTTGCTGAACTTATCCCATTCGATATCTACAGTTGGCTTTGTGCTGTTCATGGTCATGTTATACAGGATAACCAAAGGCAATGCAACAGCTGACGATTGTGGACAAATTCAGAAAAGTCCATCGCTCTGAACACTCATTCTTCGAATGAATCAGGGCGTCTCACGCAAATGAAAAGACGATGCTCGATCAAGCAGAATGTAGGAGACATAATTTACATTTGCTTAGCCATCGCCCTTATACTGCATCGCAGGTGCCATTTTTTTCAGATCAAGTTGTGGATAACTTTTTACACTGCACGTGTCGGATGTACTTCTCTGATCGTTGATTCAATATTCAGTCCCTCTAAGAGCTGCTTATACTGAAGATGAGTGATCGTCCTGAGATCTGCTGTCTTGCGCGGCCACTGGAATCTTCCATCATCGATCCTCTTGTACAAAAGAAGGAATCCATCTCCTTCCCATAGCAGTCCCTTGATCCGATCTGATTTCCTTCCGCAGAACAGGAATAGTGTTCCTTGATCAAAGGGATCAAGATGGAACTGATTCTGAACAGCAGCAGCCAATCCATCAATTCCATTTCTCAAGTCTGTATATCCACATGCAATATATACCTTTGTGAATCCTTGGAATTCTTTAAGCATTGGATGCCGCCCTGATGATCCGCATCAGGAACTCATCTGATATGTTCTCTGCAATTTCAATATCTACCTGTTTTCCATGAATGATGGCATTTTTATCTTCATGTGATTCATCAGGCAATGCCACTTGTACGAATGGAGCAGGAATACCTTGTTCATTGTTATTCGCTAAGATCAAGTCAGTACCTGCCTCAATCCGCAGTTTCTTCTGCCAGTAGTAGAAGCTCTTATGACTGATATGATTCAGCTCCATCCAATCCTTTTTCTTCATCCCGCTGCTGCAGCACTCCGTAATGATCGACTTCCAATATTCTCGGCGCATCGATTGTGTTACATGTTCCATAAATGAGACCTCCTAGTCTAGAAAATCCTATGGTTTTCTAGACTAATTATCCCAATGTCCCAATTATCGTACAGGTACTCATGATTTGGCTTTTACCTTCAATAATCAGATTTGCTCGTGACATCCTATCCCTCGTGTTTATATACCTGGCATGCCAGCTACTAACAATTCTATTTTAGCATCATTACCTTAAAGGTTTCGCTTTCAATTTGGTGACTTTTGCTAAAAGTCCAATTTTCTGTAAAATCACCGTTAAATCCAACAGATGAATTGATAATATGACCCGACATTCTTTTAGTTCATCGATTGCAGTAAAGTCCTCAAGAGTGAGATATCCCCCTAAAATACGCATAGAAAGATGATCTATCTGAACGCCATCATAGATCTTGCAAACAGATGCAATGATATGCTGATTGTTGCTAGTGTCCACCATTTTCTGCCTTTGATACTAGACCGGTGATATACTTATGCGATTTCATACGCACCTTCTCACCCTGCATGTCATGAAATATTCAAAAGAAAAAGATGTTTACACATCTCCTTCGTGTTTGATTTATCAAATATTATTCCACTTTCTTCAATGGTTTCACCCGTTCCACCGCTATTTTAGCGACAAATCCGGTTGCGAGACCCGTCGGAATAGATAATGCTAAGAAATATGGCAAAATGGTTGCAATTAATGGCTGCATATAGAACAGCATGACAACAAAGACCTGACCAGTGCTATGTCCGATTGCACTCATCACAGAAGTAAACATCAAAGAGGAATGCAGTTTCTCCATCAGAAACAGGATCAAGGTAGAAATCAGTACTCCACCGCAGCTGATCCAGAAGGTCGAGCCAAAGATACGTCCCGTTAATAAACTGCCAATCATAACACGCATGATATTGACGATAATCATATCTTTCACTCCCAAGATTTTTAACGTGACAAGGGCAATGATATTCGCCAGTCCGATACGGAAGACACCAAACAGCGGTGGAATCATCGCTGTCTCTAAAACATTCAGTGTAATTGCCATCGCACTTAAAAGTGCAAGATATGTAAAGTGCCTTGTCTTGTCAATTCTCATGAATTGCTCTCCAAGTAATTCTGTGCGACATCATAAGTGCAGATAATTATGTTATTTGGAATACAGGTAATTGGCACCATATTTGTGCCATCATCCCATCCCATCTGTTCACAGTTATGGTTCGGACAATCAACGGAAGAGACATGCCATTTACCATTCTGTACAGCAATTGTCATTTTTCCATAATCTCCCGTGACGGTATAGGTGTCATTAATACCAGAGTCAAACCACAGAGCTGCTTCCTTGCCATGAATGACAGCAACCCATTTGCCTTTCGGTGTTTCTGTTGGCATTGATGTTACTGTACCAGCCGACACCTGTGCATCCACGGTAGTCTTGTTCTGCGCTTTCCAAATATTAACGATTAAAATTGCAATAATCGCCACTGCTGCAATCCCTGCAACAATCCAGATTTCTTTCTTTTTCATGTCCATGATTATACCACATCAAAGACTGTTTTCTGTCATGTTGCCTCAAGTTCACTTTATCTTCACTGTTTTTTTAAATGGAAAGCGATTACATCCATGGCGTGAACATATCCCTGGACTCCTTCCCCTTTGATCTGAGCAAGGCAATACAATGCTTCATAAGACACCTGGCGGAATTTCTCCCGCGTATTAATATCACTGATATGGACTTCAACAACTGGCAGCGGAGCAATTGCTTTGACTGCATCTGCCAAAGCAATACTGGTATGCGTATATGCACCCGGATTGATAACAATTCCATCAAACTTTTCAAAGTACGCTTCCTGAATCCAATCAACCAGATCCCCCTCATGATTGGATTGGCGGCAGATAGCTGTGATGCCTCGTTTCGCTGCTTCCTTCTGAACTATCGCAATCATATCCTGGTACGACATGGTACCATAGATCTCCGGTTCACGAATGCCAACCATATTCAGATTTGGTCCATTAATAATCATCATCTTTGTCATAAGCGGTCAAACTTCTTTCTTCTTTCAGTGGACTGAATCATTTTCGCCTTCATCCCCTGTGTATCTTCTTTTTCCAGCAGATTCCGGAAACGCAGCAGTTCATCACTGAACTCATTGATTTCGCGAATCAGATTGTCTTTATTCAAGATAAACAGTTCCGGCCACATATCTTCATTGATTTTAGCAATACGGGTCAAGTCTCGGAAACTGTCTCCAGTGTAATCCACTAAGTGTGTATTATCGCTGACATTCATCAAGGAGACCGCAATGACATGCGTCAGCTGTGATAAGAAACCAATCATGCGGTCATGATCTTCTGCCGATAATTCCGAAATCTTCGTAAAACCAAGAATCTCTGCCATTTGGTGAACAGTCTGAATGGCGCCATTTGTATTCTTTTCCGTTGGTACAATGATAAAGTTGGCATTGGCAAATCGCTGTGCATCCGCGTATTGTATTCCTTTGAATTCTTTGCCGGCCATTGGATGACAGGCGATAAACTCAACATCGCTTCGCAGTTCATGATTGATATCATGAATGATTTCCCGTTTAATACCAGTCACATCCGTCAGAAGTACGCCTGTCTTCATATACTTTTGATTTGTTTTGACCCATTCCACAAACGTATGTGGATAGAGTGCAGATACCACAATATCAACTTCTTTTACAAGGGAAGAATCGGTACTTCCTTCCTGGATCCAATGTTTCTCTTTCGCATATGTTAATGCTGTTTCATCCACATCGATACCAATACAATAATATCCCTTCTGTGATAATGCCTGAACATAACTGCCGCCAAGGACACCTAGGCCGATGACCGCAAATTTAGTGCTTGGTTTAATCATGCACAACAATACCAGTCCTTTCCAGATCTTCAAAAAAATTTGGATAGCTCTTGTTGACTGCTTCACTGCCAAGAATTTCCACCGCCCCATCACTACATGAAGCAAGAACAGCTAATGCCATCACAATACGGTGATCATTATGCCCATCCAACGTCACTTTGCCATGAATTGCTGTTTTCCCTTGCACTGTAACCGTACCCCTGTCGGACGTCATTTGACAGCCAAGTTTGTGCAGTTCTTCTTCCATGCATGCGATGCGGTCACTTTCTTTCATACGGAGTCTGTCTGCATGAATAAATGTCGTTGTCCCTTCGCATTGTGTTGCGATGGCAAACAACGCCGGTCCAAGATCCGGACAATCCGCAAGGTCGATGGTCGTCCCACGCAGATAACCGCCTGAAATCCTATATCCATCATCAATCTCAGCAACGGTACCACCAATATTCCTTACAATATCAACAATCACGTGGTCTCCCTGCTTGGAATCATGCCGCAGATTCAACACGTCCATAGAGACATTCTGGATCAGTGCTAATTCCGCAAAGAAAGCCATCTGCGAATCATCGCCTTCAACGGTACAGTCAATCGGCATATAGTTCTGCTTCCCTGGAATGCGTAAACAGTTTTCTTCCTTATGTATCTGTATCCCTGACCGCTTTAATGAATCCATCGTCAAGCCAACATACGATGCTGATTCAAATGGCGGAAGGACTTCTAAAGTACTGTCTCCCTCTAATAGCGGCAATGCAAATAAGAATCCGCTGATGAATTGAGAAGATACATCCCCCCGACAGGTATAGTTCCCACTGTGCAGTGGACCGCAAACATGCAACTGACCATCCTTGCGTTCAAAGAGGAGCTGATGCTGATGAAAAATCTCTTCGTATACCGTCTGCGGCCGTTCCATCAATTTGCCATGGCCAGTAAATACGGCTGGATATGAAGACAATGAAAACAACGGAATCAAGAAACGAAGTGTACTTCCTGATTCACCGCAGTCTAGAATAGAACCATCATATGCCATTTTCCTGATGCCATGGACAATAAGATCATTTCCCTGGTTTTCAAAACAGGCACCTACTTTCTTCATAACAGAAATGGTTGCCTGAATATCATTGTTTTCAGCCAATGCATGAATCACCGATATTCCGTGTGCCAAAGACGCAGTAATCAAAGCTCGGTGAGACAATGATTTCGAAGAAGGAAGAACAATCTTGGACGGTACGCATTTTCCCGGAAAAACTGTTTTTTTCATTCAATATCTCGTTCAACTGCCTTTGCTACTTTTCTTGCCTTGCCAATTAAGTTTGCAAACCGTTCTGGCTTTAACGATTGTGCACCATCAGACCATGCTTTATCCGGATAGTCATGAACTTCAATAATCAAACCGTCGCATCCCGCGGCTATGGCTGCTAAGGATTCAGCTTCTACATATTTCCAATCACCGGTACTATGCGATGGATCAATTACAATCGGCAGATGGGTACGTTCCTTTATAATTGGTACGACCGCAAGATCCATCGTATTTCTAGTATATCTTTCGAATGTGCGGATTCCTCTTTCACAAAAAATGACATTTGGATTTCCGTTTGCCATGATGTATTCTGCACTCATGATCCAGTCTTCAATCGAAGCACTCATACCGCGTTTTAACAGGATGGGTTTTTGAATATGCCCCACGGCTTTTAACAGATCAAAGTTCTGCATGTTCCGCGCTCCAATCTGTATTAGGTCGACATTTTCCACGAATTCATCAATCTTATCAGCACTCATTAACTCCGAAACAATCGGCATGCCAGTTTCTTCTCTGGCCGCAACCATATCCAGAATTCCTTCATAACCAAGCCCCTGGAAGGAATATGGGGAAGTTCTTGGTTTGTATGCACCGCCTCGCAGAATCTTGCCGCCAGCTGCTTTGACTTCTTTCGCAATCCGGATGACTTGTTCCTTGCCTTCGATCGAGCATGGTCCGCCCATGATAACAATTGGTTCTGTACCGCCAATCTTCACACCGGCAACATCAACAATCGTATCGTCTGGATGAAACATTCGATTTGCGAGCTTATATGGCGCAGATACACGCTGTACATTCTCGACCCATTCATTTGCTAAGATGTCACGTTCATCTAAGGATGCAGTATCTCCTACCAATCCCCAGACATCATAATTGTCTCCTTCGATTTCATGAACTTCCAACCCACTCTTTTCAAATGCATCATGCAGACGATGAATCTCTTCAATTGGTGCATTCTTTTTCAAAGTAATAATCATTCCTTAATCTCCTGCCACTTTCTTTATTTTCTCTATGGCTTCATTTAAACTGCCATCATTGACCACAACTGCATCACTGTATTTTTGATACAAATTTCTTCGATCTTCATACAGTTTCTTCATATACGTCCCATCGCCAGTCAATGGACGTGAATTTGTTGCAAATAATGTACGAATATCTTTTTGAATCCAAATAACAATACCATTCCGGCTCACTGCACGCATGGTGTTCTCATTTTTAATGACCCCGCCGCCGCACGATATAATACAGTGTTCCTTATTCTGGAAGTCCTCGGCTGTCTTCTGTTCGACTTGGCGGAAATAGGCTTCACCTTTCGTTGCAAAACATTCTTTAATAGATGTGCCTAAACGTTTTTCAATTTCATCATCCATTTCAATAACATCGCGATTAGTCTGTTTCCCCAGCATCTTGGCTAAAGTAGATTTGCCGCTGGTCGGCATACCAATGAATACAACATTTCGTTTCAAGCCATACAGATATTTCATGCATGCATCACTAGCGGATGGATCCAGTTTCTTGCCAGTAAATAATTCATCTGCAGCGAATGCCTGCCTTACTAGCATTTCAAAGCCACCCAGACAGGGAATACTTAACATCTTTGCGTCAAACATTAACTTTGTCCGCAATGGATTGGCAACAATATCAATTACCTCTTCCAGCTTGGAAAAGCGAGCTAAATCAACAACACTTTCATTTGTATTGGGATACATGCCGACTGGTGTCACGTTTACTAGATACTGGTATGTATCTGCATCTTGATACAATTGTTCGTAAGTAATGCAGCCCTCTTTTGGGCTGCGGGATACCAGTTGCACCTCCGCACCAAGCTGTACCAATGCATAGCGAACCGCTCTTGAAGCACCGCCGGTACCAAGAAGTGCCGTGTGTTTTCCCTTGACATCAAGGTTATGTGCTAAGACCATATCGCGGAAACCAATCGCATCTGTATTGTATCCTGTACAGATACCATGTGTGTTGACAATACAATTTACTGCCCCAATCCGTTTGGCGGCAGGATCCAGCGCATCCAGCATGGGAATCACTGCCTGCTTATATGGAATTGTGACATTGATGCCGTCAAAATCTCTCTTTTGCAGAAAATCGGCTAATTCGTCTTCCATCAGATCCCACTTTACATACTTTTCATGAATCAGAAACGTATGTATCTGCGATGACCAGGAATGTCCTAATGGATGTCCAATCAGTCCTAAAATCATTTTTCATCTCCAAAGTATAAGGAACCATGCCGTTCTAATAAAAAATTCGTTAATACAATTGCGGTCAATGCATCGACAACGACCCGGGCGCGGTGAATGACCGCTGGATCATGACGCCCAGCAATCGTTAGTTTCTTTTCCTGCATCGTCGAAACATCTACAGAATCCTGTTCTTTTGCGATGGATGGCGTTGGCTTTACAACGATACGAAACCGAATCGGCATACCGTTGGAAATACCGCCGTTGATGCCGCCGTTGTGATTGGTTTTTGTGACAACTTTACCATCCTGAATTGCAAAGCTATCATTTGCCTGTGAGCCATAAAGATCTGCAAAATGGAAACCTTCCCCAAACTCAATTCCTTTCACTGCCGGAATTGAGAACATCGCATGGCTCAATACAGATTCAATGGAATCAAATTCCGGTTCCCCCAAGCCCGCTTCCAATCCAATGACTGCAGTATCCAAGACTCCTCCGATGGAATCTTGATTTTTGCGAGCTTCCATAATAGTTGCAATCATCGCTTCGCCGCGTTTATCATCCAATGCTGCAAACTTCTTTGTTTGCAGCAGTTCAATATCTCTTTTTAAGTTTGTCTCATCAAAAGGAATATCATCGATATCCTTCAGCTTTGCGATATGTGTACCAATCAGAATACCCTTCGTTCCAAGCATATGCATGCATATCGCACCAGCCGCGACGATTGGTGCGGTCAACCGCCCGGAAAAATGTCCACCGCCATTGCCATCCTCATAACCACGGTACTTGATATGTCCCGTATAGTCCGCATGGCCTGGCCGCGGGGTATTTACCAGCTCCGCATAGTCACTGCTATGTGCATTCGTATTCGTAATCCATACAGTAATCGGGGTTCCTTCGCTGTAACCATTCTTGACCCCACTGATAATTTCCGGAAGATCGTCTTCCCGGCGTGCTGTTGAAATCGATCCGGCCGAACGTCTTGCACTCATCATATCAGCCATCAGTTCATAATCGATCTTTACACCAGCCGGCACACCATCAATCACGCAGCCCACAGCTGGCCCATGGGACTCCCCAAATAACGTAATGGTCAATTGATTGCCAAATGTATTTTTCATAATCCCAGTCTCTCCTTTACCTGTGCCAAGTTCCACTCTTCTAAGTGCCCTTTGCCAACCTCATCAACCTGGACAATTGTGATGTGATTGTGATCCGCTTTCTTATCCAGCAGTATGCGTTGGTATACTTCCTGCACATCTGCCCGACAGCTTGTTGGCAGTTGCAGACGTTCCAGCACTTTTTTTAAACGTTCCTTGATGGTTGGATCATTCAGTACCGTCATCATGCCAAGGCCGACACATTCGCCATGATAATATCCATTCATACCAAAACAGGCTTCATAGGCATGTCCAAACGTATGGCCAAAGTTCAGTAGTTTCCGTTCACCCATTTCCTTCTCATCGTGTTCGACAACATCACGCTTAATCTTTAAGCAGCGAACAATGATTTCTTCAATATGATTGTTCCAATCTTCTTTCTCAAAGATTTCAAATAGTTGTGCATCTTTGATCAATCCTTCTTTGACCGCTTCCGCTAAACCATTATGGTAATGCCGCGGTATTAACGTAGACAATGTATCTAAATCCGCTAATACAAGATCCGGTTGCCAGAAGACACCAATCGAATTCTTGATGCCATTGAAGTCAATCGCTGTTTTGCCGCCAATGGAAGAATCAATTTGGGACAAAGAAGTCGTTGGAATATTGATGTAATGAATCCCGCGCATATAAATCGCTGAGGCAAATCCTGCCATATCCCCTACGACACCGCCGCCGAAAGCAATAACGGTATCTTTACGGCTAAGGTGGGCTTCCTGCATTGCCGCCAAAATAGATTGCAGTGTTGTAAAGTTCTTGGAAGTTTCACCATTGGCAAAGATAAACATGGGAGCATCGGGATACTGCTCATGCAGCATCGTTCTCCATTTCACCGGAACTCCGTCATCCGATATGATAAAAACATGCCCATTCCGACCAATGATTTTAGATGCAGAAGAAAGAATACCTCTGTCTAATATGACACGATAATTGTGATCTTTTGTCTGTACGCTAATTTCCATAGATCTCTCTCCTAAATAAAAAAACCATACGGTTATCCGTATGGTTTTAAGTTCTCCATTCAGATAACACCTTTTTCAAATACAAAACGGCAGTTATCTGTAACCGCCTGGCTATCTAAAGTAGTAATAGAAGAACATGTTTGTTTTCATCATTGTTTTCTCTTCTGGTATTATTTTATCTCTGCAATGAAAATATTGCAAGGTTATTTCTGTAACTTTTTTCAAAGCTCTGCAGCTTTGTAATTTCCAAAAACTTTGCATTCGACGCAGCGTTGGGTCAGTTCATAAAGCATCTCTTTGATATCCTTTTGTTTTAAATTTCCAGTCACATCAATATAAAAAGAGTATTCAAAGAGTTTCCCCTGAATCGGTCTGCTCTCCAACTTTAAAACATTCACACCACGTTTCGAAATAATTCCTAATGTATTATATAGAGCACCTGGGGTATGCCGAAGTATCAGCATCATCGAAATCTTATCTGCATCTTCCAGCGTTTGCTCTTCATGCGTTATCACAAAGAAGCGGGTCATATTTGTTGAAGAATCTTGAACTGCTTTTTGCAGCGATTCCATATGATAGTATTCCGATGCACGCCAGGAACCAAGAGCTGCTTTGGATCTATTCTGCATTTGTTTGATATATTCAACCGATTTCGCAGTATCTTGATACGGTACCTCCTGTATGTTTGGATGTGCTTCAAAAAAACTTGTACATTGCGAAAGTGCTTCTGGATGGGAGTAGACTTCTTTTATATTTTCCATCTTCGTTCCTGGTACTACAATGAGGTCTTCATCGATTGGCACGTTAATCTCACCAACAATATGAATCGCATATTTCTGAAACAGATCATAGGTGCGGGCAATGATGCCTGTTGTTGTGTTTTCAACCGGCAGCACAGCATAATCTAAGGTTCCATTTTCGACATCTTGCATGATTAAAGGAAAATTCCTATATCCAACCTCAGCGATGTCTTGACCATGAAAATACTGCAATGCAGCAATTTCACTGAACGTTCCATGGTTTCCTTGATATCCGACCTTTGTCATAGCATTCTCCTTTGTTGATGACTATAATTCTAGTATGCGCAAGAAATTCCTTCAACTTGAAAATCAGTTTCGTCTCCTCTGCGGCTTTCTATTATTTCCGCTCTTTCTGATTCTTTTGATGTGCAGAGCTGGCATTCAAGAATATAACTTTACCGGACTTTTCAATCTGCCTGGTCAAGGCATCTATATCAAAGCCATGGCATGCATGTTTCTTGTCTGGGTACTGCGTACCGCATGGGTTCTTGCTTGTCACAGATTGCAAAAAACGATGTCTTTTCGCATCAGGATGATTTTATTTACCATCTTTGCGATTGGCGCAATTGTTACGCCCTATGTTGATGGTTCCTTCGATGCAACCATGCATTTATTCTTTTCATACGGTGCCGCGATTTTCTTTAATATCATGCTGTATGCACTCTATCCCGTCGATAATAAAATCCGAACTATTTATCTTGCTATACTATTTTTTTGTGCTCTTCTATGTGTAGCAGAAGGAAAGATTACTGGACTTTCTGAACTAATCTATGCATGTATGGTATCGATTCTTCTCAGCTATGACAGTAAAGAAAACGACCTGTAATAACAGATCGTTATTTTTATCTCTCGTAGTATTTTTTACGTGATTCAGACAGATTGTCACAATAGTAGCGTACCGTCAATGCGCTGTTCATCTTGTTTGCTTCGACTGGTTCGAAGATAAAGGTATCACCTTCCAGCATGCAGTCGAGAACTGCATCGCACACCGTTTTCAAATTATTTTTCCCTGCTTCAACTTCTTCCAGCAGATCGCCGGCGTTGATTTCAATGTACAGCCAATCCATGGCATGTGCTTCACCCTTTTTCCAGTTAATGATATCCACATATTCCTGTTTCGATTTCATGTCAACGGAAGCGGCCTTCTTGATGCCTGTTTTCTTAGCATGTGTTTCCTTTGATGGCGCTGACTTTGCAACTGTCTTCTTGACTGGAACCTTCTTAACTGTCTTCTTCTTTGGTGCAGCCTTTTTGACAGGTGTCTTAGCAGCAACCTTCTTTACTGCGGTTGTTTTTTCTGGCATATCATATACCTCCCTCTGGGATATTCAATGTATATATATTATAGCATAATTCAAAAACATAAAATCAACATTTTTAAAGCTTCCTGTGATGCGCAGTGTTAGAATAATATCAATGGAAAACAGTACAATAATTACCGACGCAAACGGAATGCGCGAAATGGAAAATGCATCTGGTCTCACCAGGATGCGCTTGATGGAAAATGCTGGAAAGGCATTTTCCATCGCTCTGCAGGTTTTGATGCCAAAAAATCAAAAAGTCTGTATCTTAGCAGGCCATGGAAATAATGGCGGTGATGGTTTGGTCATTGCTCGTTATCTGCAAGCTGGTCATAAAGTATCTATTATATTAGCCGATGGAAGGCCGCAGACCAAAGAAGCATTGCACAATTATAAAAAACTGGATTCTTCATTTTTTGTCGAGAAAAAATATTGGCAGCAAAAGATTGAAGAAGCGGATGTCATTATTGATGCTGTGTATGGCTTGGGTTATCACGGAACCGTAAGACCTGAAATTGCTTTCCTCTTTGATCTCGTAAATCATTTAAACAAAACGGTCTACGCTGTGGATATCAACAGCGGATGCGAGGCAGATACCGGTCATTGTGATTCTCACGCATTGCATTCAACTATCACATATGCGTTGGATTGTTATAAACCATTTCATCTTTTACGAAAGGAACATCAAATGTTTGAAGAATGCATTTGCCTTGATCTGCACCTGCCGCATCTGCCTTCCAAGTATCTCAGCATCGACGAAGAAAAATTTTTCGCCCACTTTCCAAAGAAAAAAGAGAACGCCTATAAAGGCACCTATGGCAAAACGTTATTGATTGGCGGATGTTTTGGCATGGCAGGTGCTGTCTCATTAAATATCATCGGTGCGAAAACAGTCGGTGCTCCGTATATCAATTGTGCCTTACCAGATGATATCTATAATATTGTTTCGACACAGCACATCACAACTGTCTTCCATCCATTTAGTCATCAAACCGTATTGCAGGTATTGGAACCATTGATTGAAGATGCCCGTGTCTGTGCATTTGGCTCCGGATGCGCCTGTATGGATCGGAAAAATGATATTTTGGATTATATCCTGCAGAACTGCCATGCGCCAATCATTCTAGATGCGGCTGCCATCCGTTTATTGAAGCACAATACATGGGTCCTGCGGTTCGCAGCTGCTCCGGTGATTTTAACCCCACATCTTGGTGAATTTGCAGATCTCATCAATCAACCTACGGCAGACATCAAAGATCATAAGATTGAGTGTGCTGTGAAGTTTGCGCAAGCGAATAAAGTCATCGTTGTCCTGAAAGGACCGAATACCATTGCAGCATTTCCAAATGGGGAGATGTATATCAATGAAACAGGAAATCAGGCCCTTGCTCAGGCTGGTGCAGGCGATCTGCTGACCGGCATTTTAGCAGGCATCCTGACCTTTACGACCGATGTCACTGCTGCTGTATGCATGGGCATCTGGCTTCATGGATACTTAGCCGATCTTGGCATTGAGAATCATTCCCGACAGGGCTTTCCATTGGAACAGTATCCTGAAATCATGGATCGACTATTTATGAAACACGGTTACTAAGGCAGAAGAAATTCCGCCTTTTCTTATGCAAAAGAAAAAGGCTTTTCAGCCCTTCATTCCTTCTTCCTGTCGTTGCATATTTTCAACGACCACATCATAGATGTCACCAATCGACTGCCCGTATTCTAAGACAAGCCATGGTTCATTCGTATGAAAATGTATCTTGATTAAAGTATCATCACCAACAACTAATAAGCAATCGCCTTTAAAATGACTCGTAATATACTCATTGATCTTGTCTTCATCCAGATCATGACCATCAATCAGTAATTGTGTATCAAACTTGAACTCTAACTGTTCCATAAACTTTTCCTCACTCGTACGTTTATTATATCATTAATCACAAAACACCATACAAAACAAATGAGTTGGCGGGAATCTTCTTTTATTTCTTGAATAAGAGAAGTAAAGGAGATTTTCATGGATCGACAGACACAGATTGAAGAAATCACTAAAGAACTAGAAAAAGGCGTCAATGAAGTCTTTACATCCCAAGGGTATCAGACCTATCTGCAAACGATGGCACATTTTCATACGTATTCCGTAAATAATTCTATCCTGATCTGGCTGCAGCGACCGGATGCCACTTTAGTCGCTGGATACCAAGCATGGAAAAATGAATTCAACCGCTCCGTAAAAAAAGGCGAAAAGGCCATTAGAATTATTGCTCCAATCCGCAGAAAGAAGATGTATCCAGTCATCATTGATAATGAACTTGTGGAAGATACTGGCCCAAAGATTGTTGGCTGGCGGATTGTTTCTGTCTTCGACATCCAGCAGACCTTTGGAGATGATCTGCCCTTTTATATGAATGATCTTCTGCCTGGTATGGTGCATGATTACGAACGTTTTCAAGAAGCACTGATGTTGGCTTGCCCGGTCCCAATTTCATTTGAGCCAATTCCATCTAATGCCCATGGCTTCTATCGTCTCAAAGATCAAGATATCGTAATCGACAATAACCTATCTCAGGTGCAGACCATCAAGACCTTATTACACGAAATAACCCATGCCATGCTGCATCATATGGATGCAGAGGATTCCCAAGCGTCTCGGTATAAACGAGAAGTTCAAGCAGAATCAGTTGCCTATGCCGTTTGCGCCTACTTTGGAATTGATACCAAAGAGTATTCCTTCCCCTATATTGCGGGCTGGTCCTCATCAAAGGATATGGAAGAATTAAAAGAATCCTTGCAGATCATTCGAGAAACGACCGATCATCTGATCACTTCCATTGAACGAATCCGTCAAACGGGAAATCCTTTCTGTCTCAATGCTTCGTCAAAAGAAAGGCTAGAGATTTCTCTTTAGCCTCACATGTTATTCTTCTGAATTGTTGTCAAAGTTAATTGGTGGAATATCCAAGGTATGTTCTTTATCCGCATTTAGGTGTTTCGAGAGATAAGAATCACTCACAATCTCTGGCAATTCGTCATCCTCTTCTTCCGAAAATTCATTTTCTTCCAATGTTGGAAGTGGTTGACTCTCTTTTTCCTCGACGAGTGTTTCTTCTTTCACTGGTTCTTCCATTTGAAATTCCGGAATGGAAGATAGATCAAAATCTTGTTCTGTTTCACCCCTCAGTTCATTCTGAATCGGATAGACCGGTTCTTCCAGCGTCTCTTCAATTGCTTCCTGGGCGGTTGTTTCCGAAGGATTACCTAACAATTCCTTTAAGAAATCATCATCATCCAAATTTTCATCGGTCGGCAACTGAATGGTTTCCGCCATCGCATCAACATCTGGAGCATTTTCTTCGATGGGTTCTGCAGGAGTGGATTCCACGCCAGTTGTTTCTTCCATTTCTGGCTCTTTCGCCTCTGACTCTTCTGCAAATGGTTCTGGAATAACCGCAATGCTCTCTTCTACCTTTTCTTCCAATGGTTCTTCTGGTTCCACGTAGTTGTAATCTTCTTCGACTGCTTTCCGCAATCGGATTGCCAAATATGGTTTGCATGGAAGATCTACTCGGAAGTGTCCATGATAGATGCCCATACGCTTGATCGTCATCGCATAGGTATCAATAATCTCTGCAATATAGTCCGTTGTCTCATCAATCGCGAAGTCACGATACGAAGGCCGCAGAAAGCTGAAATAATACAGATACTGTGTTTTGATTCGTTCATTGAACTCCGTTTCTGGCGCACAGGCAACACAATCTGCATCAGCCATTGGAGCTAGACCATAGCCGGGAACTTCATCCAATATATGCCGCAAAAAGACAGCGCGCTGCCAGCTCTCACCACGTAAAACCGTACCATGTTCTGACCAGATATGTTCCGGATCTTCCAGATATGTCTCACTGTGCCCCGGATAGCCTCCGCGCATTGCAGTTTCCCAGAATCTTCTTGTCATATCCTGCGCAGATAAGCTGCCCCAGCCGGAAGGGAGATTTCCTTCACTGCCAAGATCATCCATCACAATCGGTTTATGGAAACGGATTCGGAAATGGTCCGTATTCTCAGCACACTTATAGAGATCATTCACATGAATCGACGCATGTGTGATCCATGGACGTGTACTGTCATATATTTCGCGATAGTTATGAATCGACCGCAAATGATGATATGGATCTCTGCGAACTAATAAATCCGCATAATGTTCCCAATCCTTTAATGTTTTATTCTTGTCAACATCCCACCCATCTGCTAAAGACCACCAGACATTATGGTAACCAGCCAAGCGATTCGTAACATAGCTAATATATAGATCATTCTGCTTATCGCTCATTGTTGAGAAACCCCAGCGGTCATATGGATGGAATAGGACAAGATCTGCTTCCATACCTGCTTTGCCAAGTTCGATAATACAGGATTCTAAATGACGGAAGTATTCCGCATTGAACTGTGAGAAATCGAAATGATTTCCTTCACTTCCACCGTTGTATTCTCTTGCATTCTCTGCCGTCAAGACGTGAGTGCTCATTGGCGTCCCCTCATATGGGAAATACTGTGGATCGTCCAAGTTGTATTCATTATGCCGCGGAAAAATACTAAAGCGGACTTTATTAAAGCCGGATGATTTCAATGCCTTTAAACTTGCAGCAATGTCTCCATCATACTTTAAATGCCAGCCATGGCTGATTGTTCCAACGGGATGATATGCCGTACCATCTTCGTAAGAGAAGTGATACGTATTTGCAGTACGAACGGGTCCATGATTGTTTTCCGATGCTTCATTGACCACAAACCGTCCGCTCAATGTACTGTCTAAGAAGGACCCTTTCAAAATAAAACTATATCTTCCCGAAAAGGATGGCATAAAACGGATTTTATAAATCCCATTGCCATCATAGAAACCCTCGGTCACAATACTTTCATTTTTGCCCGTAAAAATTCCCTGTAAGCGCTCCTGCGTAAATGGATTACCACCGCAAGGTCCTTCCAGTGAAATTTCAAACACATCCCAACGATTTACTTCTGTTGGATAATCTTGTTCGTCATTCATGTCATTTCCCCCTTGAAAGAAAAAGAATTCTACCAGCTTTATTATAGTAAAATTCAATCCTTATGACTAGCTTCTTTATTCCTTTGTGCTTTTGGCAGTGACCAATGGAAATGTGCTGCTAATAAACGAATCACCAAGATAACAACTGCCCCGACCCAAATAGCTGAGAAAGTATTTCCTGTTTTTAACAACAGGACACACACTTCTCCACCAATTACCGATGCAATCGCATAAATGTGTTTACTAAAAATATACGGCAGTGCATTGACAATCATATCACGCAGCAATCCACCGCCAACACCTGTGACAACACCAGAGAACACGCACAGGAAGCGATTCTTTTCTGCAAACAAATTCCATGCAGCATTGACCCCCATTACTGTAAAAATGGCAAGACCGACGGAATCTAAGATCAATAATATCGTACGGAAATTGTTTGTATTCTTTTCATTCCTAACATGAACCCCGAAATATACAGTCAGAAATACAATTACGGCAGTCACTGCAGCAACCGCGACATAGATTGGATTGCGGAACGCAAGTGGAGGCAGTTGTCCCAACAATACATCCCGCATCATTCCGCCACCCGTTGCCGTAATCACGCCTAATACAACAATGCCCAGCAGATCCATATTTACATTGATGGCAACCAATGCGCCAGATATGGCAAATGCAATGGTACCAATCATTTCAAGAATCATAATATATTGATTCATTTTGCTCTCCTACATCCGTATCTATTATAAAAAAAGAAGACACATTCCGCACCTTCTTTTTTAGTAATTTTCAATGGCTTTTCGTTCCGGTTTCAAGTTATGCGACTTTTCTGCTCGTTTCTTCATTTCTGCTTCCACTTCTTCCAGCGTGATTCCTTTTTCTACCAACAATACAATCACATGATAAGCAAGATCATTAATTTCTCCAATCAAATCTTCTTTTGACTGTGATAAAGAAGCAATAATGACTTCAGAGCTTTCTTCGCCAACCTTTTTTAAAATCTTATTCAATCCTTTGTTATAAAGATAGGTTGTATAACTTCCTTCTTCTGGATTCTTCTTGCGATCTAGCGCCGCTTTATATTGTTTTTCCAATTCATTCATAAGATTTCTTCTCCTTCTAATGTCCGATAGAAACAACTGTGCTTTCCGGTATGGCAGGCAGCACCCTTCTGTTCAACTTTGATTAGCAGTGTATCTTCATCACAATCAATGAGGATAGAACGTATATATTGATAATGACCGGATGTTTCTCCCTTGACCCATAGTTCCTGCCGGCTTCTGGACCAATACGTTGCAAGACCTGTTTCCTGTGTCTTCTTAAGGCTTTCTTCATTCATATAAGCAAGCATCAGTACTTGATTCGTATCAACATCCTGCACAATGCATGGAATCAGACCATTTCCTTTAGCAAAATCAACTTTAATCATAGACGAACGGGAACTCCTTTCTGCTGTAAATACTCTTTCACCTGTCCCACAGAAAGTTCTCCGTAGTGGAACAGAGATGCTGCAAGTGCTGCATCTGCTGCATTCTGTTCAAACACTTCATAAAAATGTTTGAGACTGCCACACCCGCCAGAGGCAATTACCGGCACATTCACTTTTCCCTTTACTGCTTTTAGAAATGGAATATCATAGCCTCTCTTGGTGCCATCGGCATCCATCGAGGTCAGCAGGATTTCACCCGCGCCTTTCTTGACACCGTCTTCAATCCAACTCAAAGCATCAATTCCCGTATCAATGCGGCCGCCATTGATGACAACATTCCAGCCGCTCTTGTCTGAACGCATTTTCCCATCAACGGCAAGTACCACACATTGATTCCCAAATTGCTCTGCACAATCTGCAATCAGCTGCGGATTTCGTACAGCAGCACTGTTCAAAGAACATTTATCTGCTCCTGCCCGCAGGATACGTCGAACATCTTCTACACTGCGGATACCGCCGCCAACTGTAAATGGCATAAAAATATTCTTAGCAATATCTTCAACAACATGAACCATTGTCTCTCGCCCATCACTCGTTGCAGTAATATCTAAGAAAACAAGTTCATCTGCCCCCTGCATGTAATATTTCTTAGCAAGATCTACGGGATCACCAACTTCTTTCAGACCAACAAAGTTGATACCTTTAACAACTTTGCCATCTTTCACATCTAAGCAAGGAATAATTCTCTTTGTCAGCATGTTCTCCTCCTCCCTGCTTGCATCGCTTCTTTTAAGTCCAATGTACCTGCATACACTGCTTTTCCTGTAATTGCACCATACAGATTCAAGGCTGCTAAGTCTTGAATATTAGTAAGATCACGAATGCCGCCAGAAGCCGTAATATCGATCTTCACCGCTTCTTTCAATGCCTTCAGCATTTCCAGATTCGGTCCATGCATTGTCCCGTCTTTGGAGATATCCGTGAAAATAATATTGGCAACCCCCATAGCTTCTAAGTGTTTGGCAAAATCGATATAGTAAAGTTCACTCTTCTCCAACCAACCTTCTGCCATCGCATAGCCATGCTTGCAATCCATGCCAACCGCAATCTTTGCACCATACTGATCAATAGCTTTCTTTAGCAGTTCTTCATCACGGATGGCTGCGGTTCCTAAGATCACACGGGTGACACCATGTTCCAGATAATACGAAATATCTTCCATGGTACGAATGCCACCGCCAATCTCAATGGGCACATTGACTCTTTTTGCAGCTTCGATGACAAACGATGCATTTTCTCTTTTGCCGCTTTTGGCCCCATCAAGATCCACCATGTGGATATATTCTGCACCCTCTCGTGCAAAGTGCTCGGCGGTTGCAAGAATCGAATCCACCACAATTTCTTTTTTTGTATAATCGCCTTGATATAAACGGACCGGTTTGCCAGCAATCATATCAATAGCTGGTAATAAAATCATTTGAATTCCTCCGCATAGTATTTCAAAATCTTCAGCCCATCTTTCCCACTCTTTTCGGGATGGAACTGCGTTCCAAGTACATTCTTTCGACATACAATGCCAGCAACTTTGACATTTCCATAGGTCGAATACGCTATTAAGTCCGTATCCTCTGCCTTGGCATAATAGGAATGAACATAATAAACGAACGGATGCATAGATACGATCGCCTGCAGTTTGCTTTCATGATTCCAGATTAGTTCGTTCCAGCCAATTTCTGGCACTGGTACCGCTGTATCATCAATCTCAATGACCCGGCCTTTTAGAAACCCGAACCCTTTCGTGATTCCCTTTTCAGAGCTTTCCTCAAACAACATCTGCATGCCCAAACAAATTCCTAATAAAGGTTTGCCAGATGCGACCTGTTGGCGAAGAAAACTATCAAGACTGCGTTGTTTGATATTAGACATACAATCACCAAAAGCACCGACACCCGGCAGAATCAGCTTTTCACATGCACACAGGGTACTCACATCACTGCTGATGATGCTTTCCTGCTGGACTTCATTCAGTGCATTTTTGACGCTGGCAAGATTGCCCATGCCGTAATCAATAATGCCAATCATTCAAGGTATCCTTTCGTCGACAGAATCTGTGTTCCAGTAACAGCCATTGCTTCTTTAAAAGCATGACCAAAGGCTTTATAGACTGCTTCAGCCTTATGGTGATCATTCGATCCATATGCGAGATTCACATGGAGCGTAATCCCGCTGGCTATCGCAAACGCACGGAAAAATTCTTCAATCATTTCTGTAGATAACATGCCCAATTGTTCCCGTGTAAAATCACAATGAAAGACGATGTAAGGCCGTCCGCTGATATCCATGCTTACTGTCGCCAATGCTTCATCCATTGGGCAAGTAAAACTTCCATAGCGGGAAATGCCCATACGATCTCCCAATGCTTCTTTCACCGCAGTGCCTAAGGCAATCCCACAATCTTCGACCGTATGATGATCATCGACATCGAGATCTCCTTTTGCCTTCATAGTCAGATTAAAGTTACCATGAAAGGCAAACAATTCTAACATGTGGTCAAAAAAGCCAATACCTGTATCAATGTTAACATCTCCGCTGTCATCCAGATTCAAAGAGACATTGATCTTTGTTTCCTTGGTCTCACGATTCACTTCGGCTGTTCTCACACACATTCCTCCTCGTATTTCTTTAATACGCTGATGACTTTCTGATTCTCTTCTTCACTTCCAATTGTAATACGGAACGTCTTCTTCCCGGCATAGTTTCGAATTACAATCTTTTCCTTCTCAAACATTTTCAACAGTTGTTCTTTTTGATTGCAGTATCCATGAAGGAAGTTTGCCTGACTTGGATAGAAATGCAGAGAACGGAATCCCTTCACTGCTTCATACATTGCATCTCGCTTCTTCTTCGTTTCTTCAATTTGGAATTGAATTTCGGATGTATGAGACAGAACAATCTCCCCAATCTTCATGGAGACACGGTTCACAGAATACGGTACCGATAATTCGCGCAAAACTTTCATATTTTCCTTTGATGCAGCTAAGAACCCCAAGCGAACACCAGCAATGCAATAAGCCTTTGATAACGTCCGTGTCACATAGAGATTATCGTAATCATTGATCAAAGAAAGAGCACTTGTTTCATTGGAGAATTCAAAGTACGCTTCATCCACAACGACCGGTACGGGTGCAAACGCTTCAATTAACTTCTTTATTTTTGTGATAGATAAACATATACCAGTCGGATTGTTGGGATTAGAGAACATGACCAAAGATACATTTTTCTTTTTTCCTTCTGCAATGAATGCATCCAGATCCAGTGTGCCGTCAAAAGAAAGTGTAAATTTTTCAATTCCTGCTTCATAGGCCGAAGCATAATAGTCATACATAGAGAAATCCGGATCAAACGTATATAAAGATTTTCCTTTACCTAAAAAGGTTCCAATCAATAAACCAAGCATTGCATCCGAACCATTTCCTGCTAAAAGTTGATTGGATTTCAGCTTCATGACTTTTGCGTACGCTTCCAGAATCTCTTTTTGAGAGTTATCTGGATAACGATTAAAGTCCAAAGTAAGCATTGCCTCACTGATTTCTTTGCGAATTTCCATGGAAAGATTTGCTGTGCTCTCGTTCGCATTCAATAAGATACCAGATTGGTCCTGCGCAGTGTATGCTTCAATTTTCTTTGCCATGACCCATCCTCACTCTCGCCGCATTGGCATGTGCTTCCAACTGTTCCTGTTCTGCCATATCAATAATGTATTGGCCATACGCATCTAATGCTTCCTGGGTATAATGCAGAAAGGAGGATTTCTTAATGAAGGCATCTACACCTAAAGCACTGGAGAAACGAGCTGTCCCACTGGTTGGCAGGACATGATTCGTGCCGCCAAAGTAATCGCCAATGGATTCACAGGTATAATAGCCAAGGAAGACAGATCCGGCATTGATAACTTCATTTAAATATCGCATTGGATCTGCAACACACAATTCCAAATGTTCTGGAGCAATCGCATTTGCAAAATCAATGCATTCCTCAATCGAATCACAAAGAATGGATTTGCCAAAGTTCTTCAAAGACTGTTCAACAATCTCTTGTTTTGGAAGGACATCCGTCTGTTTGCGCAGTTCTGCGTTCACTTCATCTAAAAGCTTCCTCGATGTCGTCAGCAGAATTGCGGATGCCATCGGATCATGTTCCGCTTGCGATAATAAGTCAGCTGCTACATAGATTGGATTAGCTCCTTCATCCGCAATGACCAAGATTTCCGACGGACCGGCAATCATGTCAATGTCAACTTTGCCATAGACTAACTTCTTTGCGGCTGCTACAAAGATATTTCCTGGGCCGACAATTTTATCAACCGAAGGAATCGATTCCGTTCCATACGCCAATGCTGCAATCGCCTGGGCACCGCCAATCTTATAGATCTCCGTTACACCTGCTAGCCGTGCCGCATAGGCAATGTTGGTATTGATTTTGCCTTCTTTATTTGGCGGCGTAACCATAACGATTCGATGAACACCTGCCACATGAGCAGGAATCGCATTCATCAAAACAGAGGAAGGATACTGTGCCCGTCCACCAGGGACATAGATGCCCACTGCCGCCAATGGCAATACTCTTTGCCCTAGATAAATACCCATCTCTTTCTGCTGAATATAGGACCTTTGAATCTGTGCTTCATGGAAACTACGGATATTAGAAGCTGCTTTGACCATTGCATTTTTAAATGCTTCACTACACAGTTTCTCCGCTTCATCAATTTCTTCTTCACTGGCACGGAAACTGGCAGTCTTCACACCATCAAACTTCTTTGTATATTCTTTACATGCCGCATCCTTATTCTGCCGCACATCTTTCAAAATACTTGTTACTTTCTGTAAAATATCCGCATCAATTTCCTGGGTACGTGAATCCAAATACGTGCGCAGTTCTTTATGATCTTCTTTTCTAATTTCCGTTAACATTTTCAGTCCCTCGCCTTTTCTAGATCCTGAACCAATGCATTGATCTCTTTTCTTTTTAATTTAAAACTGACTTTATTCACAATGACACGTGCACTGATGCGGCAGACATCATCGAAGACGACCAGACCATTTTCTTTTAATGTTGTCCCCGTCTCCATGATATCAACAATGCCGTCACACAATCCTAATACTGGAGCCAGTTCGACCGAACCGTCTATCTTGATGATCTCTGGTTCCATTCCCTTGGCATGAAAGTATGCTGACGTGACATTTGGATACTTCGTACCAATCTTGATATGACCAACTTTCTCTAATGGATTGTTGTTTGGCATGCCCGCAAGAATGAATTTACAGATGCCGGTATTTAAATCCAGCAGTTCGTAATAATCCTTGCCGCCTTCCATCAATGTATCTTTGCCAACGATACCGACGTCGGCAACTCCATGTTCCACATAAGTGATGACATCATTCGGTTTCGCCAAGAAATACTGAATATCTTTCTTGGAATCGTGGAACACAAGAGAACGGCCTTTATCCTGCAAAGATGCAATGCCATATCCACTTTTCTCAAGCATCCCGCCAACTTTGTTTTCCAATCTTCCTTTGGTCAATGCGATAGATAAACTCATGCCTTCACCTCCACTTCCTTCACTGCTGCCTCTACTAATTCAACTGCACCATTCTTCTGCAGCTGTTTTGCCTTTATTAAGGCCTCCACTTCTTTCCCTCTTGGATAGAGGACTTGCGTAATGGATTTTCTTTCTTCAGGCAGAATATCCAGCAGCGCATCTAACTTTACCGAGAAGCCGCATGCCGGCAGATCTCGGCCAAACTTTTTCAATAAAGAATCATAGCGGCCGCCGCTCAATACCGAGGAACCGACATTGCCAACATATCCTTCAAAAATAATGCCTGTATAGTAATCCAAATGTGGTACTTTACCGAAGTCAAAACTGATATGGTCTTCATATCCCAATGCTTTGAGATTCTGAAAAAGATCCTGCAGCGTCTTTACTTCTACTTTCAATGCATCGTTAAAAGCAATTTCTTCTGCTTTCCGCAGCACTTCTTCTCTTCCCCCCAGCATCGGTAGTTCTTCAAAGAAGCTGACTGCACCTTCTGCAAGGTTCAATGTCTGCAAATATTCCTGCAATTCTACTAAAGACTTCCGATCGATATAAGACGCAAGTGTTTTGATTTGGTCTGCTTTGAGCTGAACCGCTGTGCATGCACTTCGGAAGAATTCACTGTTGCCAATTTCCAGTTCATAATCTTTGACACCGATTACCTGCATGGTATCCAGTGCTGCCGCCAAGATTTCGAGATCCGATTGGCTGTCACAGCCAATCAATTCAATCCCACAATCGGTAACTTCACTTCGCTGGCCTGCAAACGTATGACGGACCTTAAAGACATTCGAACAATACCGGAAACGAAACGGCGGCTTTGCATTGGTAAATTTTGATGCGCACATTCGTGCAATCGGTACCGTCATATCGGTACGCAGGGCCAGTGTCTTTCCTTCTTGGTCAAAGAATTTATACATTTCCTCATCCTTTACATCGACATACGCATTCGTAAAGGTCTCAAGATATTCAATGGCTGGGGTCTTTAACGGACGATAGCCATACGAAGAGAACACATTTTCAATCCGCTTCTTCAATGCTTCTTTTTTTTCGCATTCTTCAGAGATCAAGTCTCTCATGCCCTGCGGTATTCTGATCTGATTCATAGATTCCTCCTCTTCAAACAAAAAGACGCCCCATATCGGGACGTCTTACAGTTAACGTGATTCCACCTGATTTCACTGATCCCTCACGGTAATCAGTCTCATCGAGTACTAACATACTCTTGTGCAGTAACGGGCACCACCGTTTCATCCTACTATGTTCAGATGAACTGCTCCGGGATGTGTTTTCACTGGACTCACTGTTCTTCCTTTTCATCTGCCGGAAGATTTCTAAGACAGTACCATGCAGTTACTTTTTCCCATCATTGCTTTGCTATGCCTAAATAATAGCGACTCCCTCGCAAACAGTCAAGAGAATAATGATTTGTTTTACATTTTATGAAAAGTTTTTACATTTGATGGCGATGCAGAAGCAGTCCTCCTCCTGCTGTTGCAAGCAATACTGCCGCTCCCCCAAACAGCCAAAGAGCATTTGGAATTTTATTCGTATCGGTATCTTCCAGAGAATCTTCCTCGGATTGTACCTTGACAACAGGCTTCTGCGATGGTGCGGTTGAAGGAATCGTAAATGGTGTTGTTTCACCAGTCTCCTTATCCAGCAGAGTATACTTTTCCCCGGCGACAAGTTTTTTTGTATCTATTTCTTCTTCCTCTTTAGACGCATTCCAAGTACGGATTAAGTTTCCCTGTTCATCCCGCAGTTCCATCAAGTGTCCGCTGTTTCTTTCATTAAGAATTTCGACTGTGATATCAACACTATTTAGGTCGATAGTTTCATGTACCGTCAGTAATCCGGTTGATGTATCCACTTTCGTTATGGTTGGATAGTAATGCGATACTGCTTCATTCTTAAACCAATAGATCCCTGATGCCATCCGGCAAAACATACCGTCTTTGTTCAGAACAATGTCGCAGGGATTGCCGTCAACATCACTGCATTTCTCGCTGCACGCTTCATCTCGATACAAGGCTCCCTTGACCGTACTCCTACTGTTTGTATGCAAATAAAGATTTACATACGGTACAAACGTAAAAAATACTTCTTGATCTTCTCCAGCTTCGGTAAAGACCACGGTCTTTTGTTTTTCATACAGATATTGAGCTTTACTCTCCGCTACAACCTCATACGTATGCCCCGCAAACAGCCCATGATCCAATATATCTTCTCCTGTACCATCCACAGATTCAATCTCATTGCCTTCTTCATAGATGTGATAAGTCACATCATGCAGTTTGCCTTGGCTTGCCGTCCCATGAATGGTCAAGGCAATGTGCTCATTGGCGAAAGAAAGTTTCTGAATTGGTGTGTCCGCCTTATCACATATCACTTTCTGAATATTCCCATTGGTCCGATATCCCGCTGGGGAGTGAATCTCCTTAGCGTAGTACGTTCCATTCAGCAAGCCAATGGACAACGCACCCATCGCATTGACAGTACCTTCCGCAGGTCTGCCAAAACAATCGTACGCTTCCTGCGTGCATGCCGCATCCTGATAAAACGCAATCCCTGTAGATCCAGGTGCATTGATCAAGACCGCTACATAAGGTGTATTTTCAAAAACAACATGAAAGATCATCGTTTCTGTGCTGAGTAGTGGAATGACAATTTTCTGATCAGCGGCAGGTAGATAACCGCTTGCTCGTTCTGTTTGATGAAAGAGAATTTTAGAACCTGCATGAATGTTCTTTTGAACATTCCCGTTTTCATCCAGAATCTCATACTTCATCGCAACTGGCTGCTGTGACACGCTATCCTGCCCATTCACTTCTATATGAAAAGGAACCGCATGAAAGGGAACCGTGACTTCTTTTTCTGCTGATAGATCAATGGTAACCTTCTGATCTTCCATCGCAAAGTACTGCGATTCACGGCACACTGCATGAATGCGGTATGTTTGTCCACGATCTAAAGAATCGACAGTTTTGCCATCCTCGTCCTGTACGCATGTCACATCTGCAGCCACCAACTTCTGACTTTCGACATCTTTTACTTGAACATTTAATTTTATGGTTTCCAAAAGTATATCGACTGCTGTATCTTTTTCTTCTTCGATTGTAAAGGCAATACAATCTTTCTTTACTGCATAGTGAAACGGAAGATCTTGGATTTTCAAGTAATAAGTTCCTTTATTTAACGAAATCAGATTCTTTTCGGTACTGTTGTATTCTCCAGAAATACCAAAGACATCTGTCACACTTGCAGTACATGCCTCATCTGTATAGATACCGTACTTTACGCCCGAAACCTCATTTTGAGAATCTTGAAAATGGATTATGGCATTTCCATAAATTGTATCCTCTGTCGAAACATAAATGGGATCATTCGTTGCATCTCTATGGAAAGGAACCTTTACCGGTACTGCTTTCGCCGCATAATATTTTTTTTCCTGTATTTCAAAGGCGGTATATGTCCTGCCTGCTTCTGCCTCCGCACAAGAAATCACTTGATTGTCTTCCCCGCGCAGCTGCATCTGTGCCATCCTTTCTCCACTCGAAAATGCAAAGCGGATCTTCCATTGACTTAACGATAAAGATTCTCGGATTGGCACGACTTCTTGCGAGCCATAGTACCCTTTTGCCGGCGTACGCAATTTTAAATAAAAGTTGCCCTGCGGCAATGTCAATTCTCCCTTACCAAGCACATCACATTGAATTCGATATGGTTCTCCCTGCGTATTGACATATGGAATCTTTCCTTCGCTGTCCTGGGTCACTTCATATTCACTATTTGCACAGGGGGTGGATACATCCCCGGCGGAGTGTACCATAATATGTATGGTTTGACTATTTTCTTCAGCCTCCACCGGAAGGCCATTTCCATACAATAAGAAAGCAGTAAGTGAGATGGGAATCCATCTCTTCATACGCTCTTCTCCAAATTCTTCTCCTCCGGTACTTTCACATACCCAAAACCATTTTCTTTCTTATCCGAGGGAATATGAACTTCTTCAGCGACAACTCTTGTAAAAAAATGATACTTTTCACCATTCTTATAAGATGATACATTGATTTTTCCACGTACCGCAATGCGGTCCCCTTCGCCATATGCTTCTTTGACCTGCTCCGCAACACTTTCCCAAGCAGTGACATACACCCGATCATACGAAGATGGGGATGACTGACGATGAATCTTCATAATAAAGTCAACTTTTGCTTTTCCCGTATTCTCTGTTTTTTTGTACCGCGGTGTTTCTACAATTGTACCAATTAATTCTGCTGCATTCTGATCATACATACTGTTTCCTCCATCGGGGATTTCTTTCTCCCTCTATCTTCTTATTCACAAGGAAACATGCTTTTCTCCCACAAAAAAAAACCATCTTCATGACTGAGGATGGTTGTAAGAATTACTTAATGTTATTCTGCTGTTCAGGTGCATTGACATCAGTGTCAATATGTTCCGAGCCATCCACATGCTCAAATGCAGCAAGTTCAGGATGTTCACGCTTTTCAGCAGTGTAGTTTTCATAAATCGGTTTCTTATGTGTCTCTTCTGCCCAGATGCGGTCAGCGACTGGCTGCCATGCTTTTGCATATGGAACTGTTTTAGCAATCAGATGATCTACTTCTTCTGGAGACTCTTCGTTTGTCTGATGCGCACCCGTAGCTTCCACCATCTGCTTCAGCTGTCCAGGATTCTCCAGCATTGGACATGGTCTAAGATGATTGCGATTGAATGGCTGGCCTTCATGATATGCCATGAATAATGGAGATTGCAGCATCTCAAGAATAGTATGATCTTTGATGTTTGTATTAGAGAAGTGAATGAATACGCATGGTTCAGCATCCCCATTCGAGTTGATATGGAAGTAGTTTCTACCGCCAGCAATACATCCGCCCACGAATTCACCATCATTCTGGAAGTCCATTGGATAGAACTCCAACTTGCATTCTTCTGAACGAACGTAACGAATTCGATTAATCATGTATTCTCTCTGTTCGACCGTTGGCATTAGTTCTGGAGCAGCATTGTTGCCGACTGGCATCAGATGGAAGTAAAAACCATAATGTGCACCCTTCTCAGCTAACATATTGAAGAAGTCATCGGATGTAACAGCTTCAACATTTGCCTTTGTATAGCAGACAGAAGTACCGAAGATAATACCATACTTCTTTAACAGATCCATTGCCTTCATGACCGCAGAGTAATGACCGTCGCCACGTCTGGCGTCATTGGTGTCTGGGCTTCCTTCAATCGAAAGCATAAAGGACAGGTTTCCTAATTTCTGAATTCTCTTGCAAAGTTCTTCATCAATTAATGTTGAGTTGGAATATGCAACAAAGAAGCAGTCCTGATGTTCTTCACAGAGTTTTAGGACATCTTCCTTACGGACCATTGGTTCTCCACCGGTCAGCATATACAGATGCGGTCCGAGCTCCTTGCCCTCCGTAACAATCTTGTTCATTTCATCATAAGTCATAGATGATTTATGACCATAGGTTCCTGACCAGCATCCAACACAGTGCATATTGCAGGCACTCGTTGGGTCAAATAAGATCAGCCAAGGGATGTTGCAGTTATAAATCTTACGATTTTCACGGATTGTCTTTGTGCCTCTGAAGAATGACTCATAGCCTAGATTCAGTAGCATCATCTTTGCATAGTAAGGATCAGCATCATCAATGATATGGTTGATGACCTTCATCCATCTGTGGTTTGGATCAGATACATATTCACGAGCCTTTTCAATCTTATCGGCTGCTGTTGCCGGATAGAACTTCTTGGCCATATCAACAATCTTTAAATATACTTTTGTTCTTTCATCATAGTCGCCCTTGTCTTTCAAGGTCTTGATTAACTGATCCGCTACAACTTC
>Ga0183095_11069_pt1 | contig 34704 bp, 26 predicted proteins | sample BioMet4_FD_130346 | JGI IMG/M metagenome (GOLD analysis project Ga0183095, IMG submission 130346) | Microbial communities from bioreactor (seeded with sewage sludge) at LBNL, California, USA - Biofuel metagenome 4 (v2) (version 3) | ecosystem: Engineered > Bioreactor > Anaerobic > Unclassified ...
CGCTTCGTGTTTCACGATAAGCGTACAAACGTACTTTGATGGATGTCATTTTGATTTTACCTTATTTTTGTTGTCAAACCGTTAAGGGCTTTAATTCTTCATGCCTCCCGCACAGAGAATGCCCCGGCGTCTTCGCAAAAATAGAATTTATTAAACAAATAAGCAATAAAAGTTTCCTGATAAATGAGCGAGCAATACATAATTTTGTCTTTTTTCTAGTCTAAGTCTTTTTTCTTCTTCTTTCCCGTAGGTGAATAGGACATGTTTCGATTATTTCACTATTCATTGATGACACAAAGATACTCTTTTTTTTCGAATCTTCGGTCATTTTCATTCATCGTTTTTCAGATGTTTTTTGCAGGTTCTCTTCCATTTGTCATAAGGTTTTACCGATTCGTGGAGGGCCTTTTAAACGGTAAATATGCGGTAAATACCCGGCGATATTTTGGTCCTTATGTTTTCAAATTTTCATAAGGACGAAAATAAATTTTCTCCCATATGAAACTTGCGACTCACGGCCGTGAGTCGCAAGCCACGTCCTTATGCCATTAGAGACAGATAAGGAAGACATTATTGTGTCTTCCTTATCTGTTTGCAATTACTTCTGTATATCGTTACTATAGCATGAAAACGATTATGACGATGACAGATGTATTTATCGTATCTCTTTCAAAAGAAAATCTTTAAAGTCTGCAAATTCAGACGAAAGGGGGGTAGATTGTTTCGTACCCGTCATAAACGATTGTAAACGCGCCGGTATTTCAATTTGTTCACCAATAATCGTTTCGATTGTTTGCAAAAACTTAGCGGGATGAGCTGTCTCTATGAAGAGTCCCGTTTCGTTTGGCTTCAATCCTTCGGATAGAGCACGATAAGCACATGCTCCGTGTGGGTCGAGCAGATAGTGATATTGTTGCCACGTGTTGTATACCGTTTCGCGAATTTCGTCGTCGGTATAGGTCGCTCCAGAAATGTCGTTGACGATTTTGCTATGCGAGTGTTGATATAAGTCGACTATTCGAGCAAAATTGCTAGGATCTCCTACGTCCATTGCGTTTGCTAGTGTTGCGATAGAAAGACGTGGTTTGTACTCACCGGTCTTTAGATATTGATAGAATATATCGTTGCGATTGTTGGCTGCGATAAATCTTGAGATGGGAAGTCCCATTTTCTTTCCGAAAAGAGCAGCAGTGATATTGCCAAAGTTTCCGCTGGGAACGCATACTACGACATGATCGTCGGCTTTTCCTGCTTTCTTGAGTTGGGCGTAGCCATAGAAATAGTAGAACGCCTGTGGTAGAAAACGAGCCACGTTAATGGAATTGGCAGATGTCAATGTGAGCCTTTCATTGAGTTCGTTGTCCATGAAGGCTGCTTTGACAAGGGCTTGGCAATTGTCGAAATTACCGTCTATCTCGAGTGCTGTAATATTTTGCCCCAGAGTGGTGAACTGTTTCTCTTGTATTTCGCTCACTTTTCCTTTCGGATAAAGCACGTAGACGTGTATTCCTTCTACGCCCAGAAAGCCGTTGGCTACGGCGCTACCCGTATCGCCCGAAGTGGCTACCAGTACGTTGACTTGCTTTTTTCCTTCTTTTTTGATGAAGTACGAGAGCAGGCGAGCCATAAAACGCGCTCCTACATCTTTGAATGCCAATGTCGGGCCATGAAATAATTCGAGCGAATAAATGCGATCGTTGATGGGGACGAGTGGTGTATCGAAAGAGAGAGTGTCGTAAACGATCTCTTTTAATGTCTCTGCGGGGATGTCTTCGCCGAAGAAAGCATCGGCTACTCGATAAGCAATCTCCTGAAATGAAAGTTTGTCTATCTCTTCGAAAAAAGAAGCGGGCAACTGTTTGATTTGTTCGGGCATATACAATCCACGGTCTGATGCCAATCCCCTTACGACTGCTTCTTCGAGCGAAGCAGATGGCGCCTTTTGATTTGTGCTGTAATATTTCATCGTTCCTTCATAAATTCATTGATAAATTGATTTTCTTTCATCAATCCATATATACCGTTGCAGGCATCTATTTCGTTGAAACGCTTAACCTCATCGGGCTTGATTCCTCTATACCATATTAAAAAGGGGATAGGTTCGTCCGTATGAGTTCTAAGCTTGCATGGCGTAGGATGGTCGGGCAGCACGGCAATGGCCACTTTCTCATCCCAATCTTTGACGGCCTCATAAATAGGACCGACAATGCGCTTGTCTAAATTTTCTATGGTTTGAAGTTTGAGAGGAATATCGCCTTCGTGACCGGCTTCGTCGCTTGCTTCTATATGCAAGTATACAAAATCGTCCTCTTTCAATGCTTCTATTGCCGCAGCGGCTTTTCCTTCGTAGTTAGTGTTGTACAATCCCGTAGCACCTACTACATGAATCCTTTTTAATCCGGCATAATATCCTATGCCGTTTATCAAATCAACAGCTGAGATCACACTACCTCTTTTTACATTTGGGAAAACTTCGTTGAAGGGTTCCATCTGCGGACGATACCCCGGTGACCAAGGCCATATGCTATTGGCCGGATCTTTTCCTTCTGATATTCGTTTCAGATTGAGAGGGTGAGTCTTTAGAAGTTCTTGCGATTTAATGATAAGCTCATTGAGTATATCTGCTGTGGACTTGGCATCGCCGGTAAGGGGCTTCACCATTAAAGGGCGGAAGGGCTTGAGGGGTACGTCATGAGGAGGTGTACAGTCAAGATGTTTATCTCCCCCCTTAATAACCAATAGATGACGATATTGTACGCCGGTATAGAAATGAATTCGTTCGTTACCTAGCTTCTCTTGCAGGTATTTCACTAGAATATCGGCTTCTTCGGTTGTGATATGACCGGCAGAATGGTTTTTGATAACATCTTTTTCAATGCAAATAATATTGCATCGCATCGCCATGTCGCCGGGTTCCAATTGTACTCCTATATTAGCCGCTTCGAGAGGTCCACGACCTTCATAAACTTTAGGTAGGTTGTAACCTAAAATAGAGAGGTTGGCAACTTCGCTTCCTGGATGGAAGCCATCTGCAACAGTCTTTAAGCGCCCGTTGCATCCTATTTCTGCTAATTTGTCCATATACGGAGTGTGGGCATATTGCAACAAAGTCTTGTTTTCTAACGATTCTACCGGCCAGTCGGCCATACCGTCGCCTAATATAATAATGTGTTTCATGATTTAAACATTTGCTATACCCATTATGTCGGCAAAAACGCCTGCAGCAGTTACGCTTGCACCGGCACCATACCCTTGAATCATCATCGGATATTCATGGTATCTCTGTGTCGTCAGTAAGATGATATTGTTACTTCCCTCAAGTGCATAGAATGGCGAGTCGGCATTTACTTCTTCCAATCCGACAGAAGCCTTTCCGTTTTCGAAGGTTGCAATGAAACGCCAATGCTTGTGTTGGGCTTCAAGAACCTTGCGGCGAGCCTCAAAGTCGGCATCGAGCAACGGAATCTTTTCCCAAAACTCTTCTAGCGTTCCTTTGAAATAGCTCTCGGGGATGAAAAGATGTTTCTCTACATCATCGAACTCTAAGCGATAACCGGCCTCGCGAGAAAGAATGAGCAACTTGCGAATCACATCCTTTCCGCTCAAGTCTATGCGAGGGTCCGGTTCGGAGTAATGTTCACATTGTGCCAATTTTATTGTTTCGCTAAAAGGAATTTCTGCACTGATTTTGTTGAATATGTAATTCAATGTGCCGGATAATACCGCTTCGATCTTCAATATCTTGTCGCCACTGTGTATCAGGTCGTTGATAGTATTGATGATGGGTAGACCCGCACCTACATTCGTTTCGAATAAAAACTTCACACCACGTCTTCGTGCCGTTTGCTTGAGTGATACATAATTGTCGTAAGCCGAAGAGGCGGCTATCTTGTTGGCAGCAACCACCGAAATATTATGTTCCAGAAACTCTTCATACAATCCGGCTACTGCAGGGCTGGCAGTACAATCTACGAATACGGAATTGAATATGTTCATGCCAATAACTTCGTCTCGAATTATCTGGGGAGAGCTTTCAATTCCTTTCTCTCTCATCTCTTGTTCGTAGTTGTTGAGGTCTATTCCACTGCGGGTAAATAGCGCATAGTGCGAATCCGTTATGCCTACGACATTGAGACGTAGTCCGTTTTCAGTCATCAGCTTTTTCTGTTGCAGGCTTATTTGTTTGATGAGACTGCCGCCTACGGTACCATGTCCACAGATAAAAAGATTGAGTACTTGGTATTCTGACAGGAAAAAGGAATCGTGTATGACATTGAGTGATTTGCGCAATTGTTTTGAATCGACTACGAATGAAATGTTTGTTTCGGAAGCACCTTGTGCGCAGGCTATCACGTTGATACCGTCGCGTCCCAGTGTGCCGAAAAGCTTTCCGGCAATGCCAGGCGTATGCTTCATGTGCTCTCCTACGATGGCTACCGTTGCCAAATTCTTTTCTGCCTGGATAGGCGAGATCTCTCCTATTTCGATTTCTTTAGAGAACTCTTGGTTCAGCACTTCGCAGGCAATGTCAGCATCGGCATTTCGCACACCGATAGATGTACTATTTTCCGAAGAAGCTTGTGATACCAGAAAGACGCTGATGCCACTTCTTGCCAATTCTCTGAATATGCGATGATTAACACCGATTACACCCACCATACCAAGTCCCTGAACAGTGATAAGAGCTGTATCGTTGATAGAAGAAATGCCTTTGATAGCTTTTCCTTCGGGGATACTTACTTTTTGCTTGATAATAGTTCCTGCTGCTTCCGGATTAAAGGTGTTTTTTATCAATATGGGGATATTCTTGTGGCATACAGGATAGATGGTGGGAGGGTAAACAACTTTTGCTCCGAAATTGCACAACTCCGTTGCTTCTACATAAGTCAATTCTTTGATGGTATAAGCAGAAGAGATGACGCGTGGATCGGCCGTCATAAAGCCATCTACGTCAGTCCATATTTCTAATTGTTCGGCATTGAGCTGTGCTGCAATTATTGCAGCTGTATAGTCGGAGCCTCCACGTCCCAGGTTAGTAATGTCTCCGGTATTCTTATCGGTCGAAATAAATCCGGGGACGACAGCCACCTGAGGTAGAGATTGAAAAGTTTTACTAATCAGCTCGTTTGTCAATTCTTTGTCAAGAAAGTGTTTGGAGTGCTTGTATTCCGTTTTGATAAATTCTCTGGAATCGTAATGTTTGGCATCTTTTATTAATGTGGCTACGATGAGCGAAGAAATCCGTTCGCCATAACTGACGATTGTATTTGATGTCTTGTTAGATAAATCTTTTATCAGATATATGCCATGGAATATACCGTTAAGTTCGTTGAGCAGAACTTCAACCTGACGACTCAGGGCATTGCGCTCAACTCCGACAGGGATGACTTGAGCAATCATCTCTCTATGTCGAGCAATAATTTCGTCGAATGATTCTTGGAAAGCCGGGTCGCCCTGGGCTGCCATTTTTGACGTTTGGATTAATTTATCGGTAATGCCGCCAAGCGCCGAAACAACAACTATTATAGGCTTTTGAGCGGACTCAACTATCTTTTTTACATTTAAGATGCTTTTTGCGGAACCAACAGAAGTTCCTCCGAATTTCATTACTATCATAACGAATCTTATTTATCGAACTCCTCTTGCTGATTTGACTACAGCCTTAAAAAGAGTAACATGTTGAATGTGGATTAAACAAAAATAAAAAGAATTTAGAAGAATTTATTTTGCTTGCCCTTGCAAGCGTGAATCACGTAGATACACAAAACTATCCTTAACCCCTAAGGGTCATACCCGTTGTCATCATAGCAGTGACCGTATGTGGATAGTACATTGATAACATTCTGTTTTATTTTTAATTTGATGCAACAAAGGTAAGAATTATTTTGTTTATTCTATCATTCTAACAGCGTTTTTTGATTTATTTTATCATTAAGTATTATTTTTCATACAATATAAAGATTTGCATATCAAAATGATATTAATTATATTAATTTTATTATCTTTGTGGCGTTGCATAATAACAAAATGGTACATGAATAATAAAAACACATCAATACTCTTAATCTATACTGGCGGAACAATCGGCATGATAGAGAATCAACAAACGGGTGCACTTGAGAATTTTAATTTCGAACAGTTACAAAAATACATTCCTGAATTAAAATCGTTGGGCTTCCCGATTGAATCTGTTCAGTTCGAATCCCCGATTGATTCTTCGGATATTAATCCGGATGCGTGGCGAAAGATTGTGCATATCGTTGAGGAAAATTACGAGCGTTATAGTGGTTTTGTTATTCTGCACGGGACTGATACGATGGCTTATACATCTTCTGCCCTCAGTTTTATGCTTGAAGGGCTTAGAAAGCCTGTTGTGTTGACAGGATCTCAACTTCCTATCGGTAAAATGCGTACGGATGGTAAGGAGAATCTAATGACCAGTATTGAAATAGCCGCTGCCCAAGATGAAAATGGCAACCCGATGATTCCCGAAGTATGCGTGTTCTTTGAAAGCCATCTGATGAGGGGTAATCGTACGACAAAAATTAATGCCGAAAATTTTAATGCTTTTCGTTCATACAATTATCCGTTTCTGGCAGAAGCCGGCATTCATATCAGATATTCTCCTCATTATTGTCATCGGACAGTCGTTACTCCTTTAGTTCCTCATTATTATTTGGATACCAATGTGTTGATCCTTAAATTATTCCCCGGTATTCAGAAATATGTAGTTGATACGATATTCGATATACCCGGCCTGAAGGGGGTGATCCTCGAAACATTCGGATCGGGCAATGCTCCTCACGAATCATGGTTGGTAGATGCTATCAGCAGGGCAAGTAAAAGAGGGGTTGTCGTTGTCAATGTGACTCAATGCCTTGGGGGCTGTGTGGATATGTTGAAGTACGAAACCGGTTTTCAACTCATCCAGTCGGGCTGTGTCAGCGGTTACGACTCAACTACAGAATCGGCTCTTACCAAATTGATGTTTCTGCTCGGGCACGGTTATTCTCCGGAAGAAGTGCGAGAAAAAATGACGCATTCTATTATCGGCGAAATAACAAGAGAGTAAACATCACTTATCTCTACGTTGTTGATATTAAAGAAATCTTCTGATATTTTTGCTATTGCTTTCGTCTTGCATTATCTTTGTTGTCTATAATCAATAAGCGATGGCAAAAGAAAAAACGGTTTATGTCTGTAATAATTGTGGACAAGAATCGCCCAAATGGATAGGTAAGTGTCCTTCTTGCGGTGAGTGGAATACCTATGTGGAGCAAGTGATTCGTAAAGAATCGGGGCCCCAACGGGTAGTTACAGGAATGGACCCCGTCAAGTCCAAACCGATAGCTCTTGATGCGATAGAAACAAAAGATGATCCTCGTATTGATATGCATGACGAGGAACTGAACCGCGTATTGGGGGGTGGACTTGTGCCTGGCTCATTGGTACTGATAGGTGGCGAACCGGGTATAGGTAAGTCGACCTTGGTGTTGCAGACCGTTATGAAGATGTCCGAAAAGCGTATTCTTTATGTGTCGGGCGAAGAAAGTGCCAATCAGCTGAAACTTCGTGCCAATCGTCTTGCCGGTGGTGGAAACGATTGTCTGATCCTTTGCGAAACGTCACTTGAAGAAATTTATACTCATATTAAAAATACAAAACCTGAAATTGTTATTATCGATTCTGTTCAAACCATTTCGACTGAAATAGTCGATTCGTCTCCGGGTAGTCTGTCTCAAGTCAGAGAATGCGCTGTGTCGATATTGAAGTTTGCCAAAGAAACGCATACGGCAGTTATTCTGATAGGACATATTAATAAGGAGGGAACTATTGCAGGACCTAAAGTGTTGGAACATATTGTCGATACGGTATTACAATTTGAAGGTGATCAGCATTATATGTATCGTATTTTGCGTAGTATTAAGAATCGGTTTGGGAGTACGTCCGAACTAGGTATTTATGAAATGCGGCAGAGTGGATTGCGGGAGGTAAACAACCCGTCTGAGTTGTTGCTTTCGGAAGGACATGAAGAAATGAGTGGCGTGGCTATCGCTTCGGCGGTAGACGGTATTCGTCCTTTTTTGATTGAGACTCAGGCGTTGGTAAGCTCGGCGGTTTATGGCTATCCACAACATTTGGCTACCGGATTTGATTTGCGACGAATGAACATGCTGCTTGCCGTACTCGAAAAAAGAGTGGGCTTCAAACTTGCTCAGAAAGATGTGTTTCTCAATATTGCCGGTGGACTCAGAGTGAACGATCCTGCGATAGACCTTTCTGTTGTGAGTGCCATACTTTCTTCCAATATGGATGCGGCGATCGAACGTCAAGTTTGTATGGCGGGTGAAGTGGGTTTGTCAGGCGAAATTCGTCCCGTCAATCGAATCGAGCAGCGCATTAGCGAAGCAGAGAAATTGGGATTCAAGCATTTTGTATTGCCACACAACAATATGCAAAATATCAATAGTGGTAGGTACCAGATAGAATTAGTCCCAGTCAAGAAAGTGGAAGAAGCTTTTCGTTTTCTTTTTGGATAAGATACAAATTTATGATTCAAGAATATCAATTAAGAATATTGCCAGAGATAGCCGCAGATAGCGATAAGCTCAAACGCTATTTGTCAAAAGAAAAAGGGTTGTCCATTTCTCAAATAATGGCAACTCGAGTGTTGAAGCGTAGCATTGATGCTCGCCAGCGTACTATTTTTGTCAATTTGAAAGTCCGTGTTTACCTTAACGAGCAGCCATCGGATGATGAATATGAGAAAACCATATATAATAATGTAGAGGGCAAACCACAGGTGATTGTTGTCGGCGCTGGCCCCGGTGGATTGTTTGCTGCCCTGCGACTCATAGAGTTAGGACTTCGCCCCATTGTTGTGGAACGCGGTAAAGATGTACATGAACGGAGAAAAGATATTGCCTTGATCAGTACTAGACAAACGGTTGACTCTGAATCGAATTACTCATTTGGCGAAGGCGGTGCAGGAGCTTATTCGGATGGTAAACTTTATACTCGAAGCAAGAAGCGTGGCAATGTTGATAAGGTTCTGAATGTGTTCTGCCAGCATGGTGCTTCTACGGCCATATTGGTTGATGCTCATCCCCATATCGGTACGGACAAGTTGCCTCGGGTCATCGAAAATATGCGCAATACCATTATTGCCTGTGGTGGCGAAGTGCATTTTCAAACCAAAATGAGTGGGCTGATAATGCAGGAAGAAACAGTGATCGGTATTGAAACGGCCGATGGTGGCGTCTTTATGGGTCCTGTTATACTTGCTACCGGTCATTCAGCCCGGGATGTGTATCGTTGGTTTTCGAACAATCATATTGCTATAGAGGCCAAAGGTTTTGCCGTGGGTGTGCGCTTGGAGCATCCCTCAACTCTTATCGATCAGATTCAGTATCATAATAAAGAAGGGCGTGGGGCTTATTTGCCTGCCGCCGAATATAGTTTCGTTACTCAAGTTGCCGGACGCGGTGTGTATAGTTTTTGTATGTGCCCCGGAGGCTTTGTGGTTCCGGCTGCGAGTGGTCCCGAGCAAGTGGTCGTAAACGGTATGTCGCCTTCTACGAGAGGCTCTAGTTGGAGCAACTCGGGGATGGTTGTCGAGATACATCCTGATGATATATCGTCAATGAATATTGCTGCCGAAGCAGGAGTCGATGCTGCTCCCGAATTGGCTGTGATGCAGTTTCAAGAACAACTGGAACGTAGTTGCTGGCAGCAGGGTGGTATGAAACAGATTGCACCGGCACAACGAATGCACGACTTCGTCAAGAAAAAGTTGAGCTACGATCTGCCCGATTCTTCGTATAGTGCGGGACTCGTTTCTTCTCCATTGCATTTTTGGCTACCGGAGTTTATCTCGTTACGCCTGGTCGAAGGGTTTAAGGTTTTTGGTCGGAGTAGCTATGGCTTTCTGACCAACGAAGCCGTGATGATCGGAGTCGAAACTCGAACTTCGTCGCCTGTGCGGATTCTTAGAAATCCTGAAACGATGCAGCACATCACTCTTCAGGGACTGTTTCCTTGCGGTGAAGGTGCCGGTTATGCGGGCGGTATCGTTTCGGCTGCTATTGATGGCGAAAAGTGTGCAGAGTCTGCTGTGGCGTATATTAGTAAACTATAAATAATGAACAACTCTATAAACCTCGAAATAGCAATTGTAGATTCCAATATGTTGTCGTGTATCGGATTGCGCCAGCTCATCACTGATATCATGCCCAAAGTATCTGTGCGGATATTCAATACTTTTGCCCATTTCACCGACGATACGCCGGATCTGTTTATCCATTATTTTGTATCGTTACAGGTTTATATGGATCATTCTTCTTTCTTTCAGTGCAGGCTCTATAAAACGATAGTCTTGATTGGTGAAGACAATTTTATCCAGTTAAAAGATGTCCGCATGCTCAACATCCATCAACCCGAAAAAGAACTTGTCAAGCACCTGTTGACGTTAGAACAGACGGGGCACCACAAACATCCGGATGATGTCCGTATACCCCATTGGGACAAGCGGCATCACGATCTTACTCCGCGCGAAGTTGAAGTTCTAGTTATGATAGTAAGGGGCTTCCTTAATAAGGAGATTGCCGAAAGACTGCATATAGGGTTGTCAACGGTTATTACTCATCGCAAGAATATTATCGATAAACTAGGCACAAAATCAGTATCGCGTCTTGCCATTTATGCTGTGATGAATGGCTATATAGAAGCCGATAAAATATAACTTTAAAAAATCAAATAGTCTTTTGAAGTATTCTTCCATTCGTTTTTGAATGAATAAAAGGATAGTGATATTGTTCTTATGAAGCTAATAAGAGCAATAAAGCTTGTTGTATTTCGAAATATTTCAGTATTTTTGTCGAAACAATCAGATAGAGTTATGACAAAATTTGAAATGGAAGAAAAGATAGTCGCCATGCTCAAAACCGTTTACGATCCGGAGATTCCGGTAAATCTTTACGATTTGGGATTGATTTATAAAATCGATGTGAGCGACAAGTTTGAAGTGAATATTGAGATGACACTTACTGCACCCAATTGTCCTGCTGCCGACTTCATTGTTGAGGATGTACGCCAAAGGGTCGAATCCATAGACGGGGTGATTGCAACCAATATTAATTTGGTCTTTGAACCCACGTGGGATCAGAACATGATGTCCGATGAAGCGAAGTTGGAATTAGGCTTTATGTAATATACTTTCGGGGCTGTTCCGTGGTATATTCGTATGTACAATTAAAACGTAATGGTAATGAAAAAAGTATATTTTCTCTCGGATGTTCATCTCGGTTCGAGAGGCATTCAGCACGGAAGAACTCAAGAACGACGGTTAGTTAGTTTTCTGGATAGTATTAAGGATAAGGCAAGCGCCCTTTATTTGTTGGGCGATATATTCGATTTCTGGTACGAGTTTAAGACGGTAGTTCCCAAGGGCTATACCCGCTTCTTGGGCAAGATTTCCGAATTAACGGATAGTGGTGTCGAGGTACATTTCTTTATCGGTAATCACGATATTTGGTGTGGCGATTACTTTGAAAAGGAATGCGGCATGGTTATTCATCGCGAACCGCTCACCTGCGAAATATTCGGTAAAATCTTTTTTATGGCACATGGCGATGGACTGGGCGACAACAATCGTAAGTTCAAGTTGCTCCGTGCAATGTTTCATAGCAAGTTTCTGCAATTTCTTTTTTCGAATGTACATCCTCGCTGGAGTATTGACTTGGGATTGACATGGGCCAAGCATAGCCGACAGAAGAGAGCGGGCTGTCAAGAGCCTTCTTACATGGGCGAAGATAAGGAATATTTGGTACTTTATTCTAAAAACTACTTGCGCACTCATCCGGAGGTGAATTTCTTTATCTTCGGACATCGGCATATTGAACTCGATTTGATGTTAAATCGGAGTGCAAGAATTTTAATTACAGGGGATTGGATCACACAATTTACTTATGTCGAATTCGATGGAGAGCGATTGACCCTGAATAATTATGTAGAAGGGGAAACTCAAATATAAAATATAAAACACAAAAAATGGCTACTCTCGCGAGCAACCACTTTCTGTAACCTTAATCTAATACTATGAAAAACACAATGCAAATATAATAGTATTTGTTGAATCTGCAAGTGCTAAGCCTGTTTTTAGTTTCATTTATAACAACGTTTAAAAGTAAGAATGTAGTTGTTAACGAAAATCGGATTAACTGTTAACAAATTATTGTTGTTAACACACCAACTTTCTCTTTACAAAGAGGGTATATCTATCGCTTTCTTAAAGAAACAACCTGTATGGGGAAAAAGTCTATCGCTAAATGGATGAAGGAAATACGGCTTGGGGTACAATGCTGTCGTTCAGTATCATGTCGCTTTGCTGAAAGCCAATGCTATCACGATGGATGACGAAAGAGTTGCTTGCTCTACCCGTTAAGTTCACATAAGGATGTATACTGTCTGCCTGCGCGTGGCTGATTATTCCTCTTGCAGCCATTAGTCTTGCAATGAGCCTGTAGTAGCCGCCATAATATCCACGAAGCACGATGTCGCCGGTCTCGTTATTCACTGCGAATGAGCTGGTGAAATGTTTGGGTTTTGGTATCAATGATGCCAAACAGATACATTCTTCCAGCGAAAGCTGCTGCGGACGCTTGTTGAAGTAGAACTCTGAAGCTTCCCAAATGCCGTATACGTTGGGTGCCCATTCAGCAATGTTGAAGTAAACTTCAAGCAAACGTTGCTTTGATGTGATATGTTCATTTTCTATAAGCCACACGATGAAAGCTTCTTCGAGTTTACGGGCGATATTTTTATTGCGGTTGAGGAATACATTCTTTATTATCTGCATCGAAATGGTACTGCCACCTCGGGCGAATCGTTTCTTTTGCAGGTCGTATATCAAAGCGCTGCGTAGCATGTCGAGGCGGAAGCCGTGGTGTTTGAAGAAAGTTCCGTCTTCGCTTTCGAGCACCGCCCATTGCATGATCTGCGGAATACTGTCTATGGGAGTATAGTGTGCCCACGATGGACCGATCGGGAATGTTCTTACGGGGCGCCCGTTATCATAAGCCGTATACACGAATTCGCGGTTCATTCGCCTGAGGTCTGTGCTGCCGTAGTCTACAATATGGAAGAAGCGTTGGCTCAAATCCGATTCGAGACGCATGGCGTTAAGGTTCGCCATATCCATGTCGAGCAAGAAATGATAAGCCAGTTGGCCTGTCGTGCGAAGTCCCTTCAGATTGCCGAACAAACCTTCGGGGAGCGATGCGAAGAGGTCGTTCGAGTTAAACCAGGGTTTATCAATTCCTATTCTGAAATGCCATTTATTGTTGTTCTTTTCGGCCCGTACGTAGGGACTGAACAGTAGTCGGTTAAATTGAACAATGGTCTGTGCGCTGTCCAGCTCAATGTAATTGGAACCTATATTGATGGCATAGTTTATTCTTCCTCTGTTTAGTTGAATCACTTCCGGCGAAAGTGCCTTGTGTGCAACTTCCAGTCCATTCACCATGAGTTCTCCGTTGAGAGAGGTATAACTGAAATGTTTGCTTTTCGTCATGTTGTAGAGCAATGAACTGAATGCTACATGGGCATGAAAGTGCTTGTTCAGGTACGGGATGGATACTTTCTGGTGAGGAGTGGCAGCCGTAAGGGATAGTTGCAATTCCTTGCTGAAATGGTTGAGGACGCCTGTTGCTCTTAGTCGTTGAGCGGGCTCTTCGTCTTCACTGATGGCTATCTCGTTGTCGAACTGGTTGTCTTTTACGTTGAATGTAGCAAACCGCAATGCCAGCTTATTATTGTCTTTCTGCTTGCTTATCAGCACGTCTTTCAGGGTACCGTTTTCAGGCAGATAATCATAACACATGTTCAGCAGGCTATTCACTCGTTCGTCATAACCTCTTTTCTTAGCCTTCTCATTCGGATTTTTCTTTTTGAAAAGAAAGTCGTAGTTCGATATGCTGTCTTTCTTTACGAAGGTGAGGGCCAGGTGCTCGAGCGACATGTCATTGAGTTCTATTTCTCCGATGAGCAATGGCAGGAAGTTGAGCTTCACTTTCATGGAGCGAAGATTAAGAAGCGTGTCTCGATGGTTGGGTACGATCGAAAACTCGTTGAGGTCTATTTCGCGCAGTCCATTGAATTGCAGTTGCCGGTAATGAATGGATAGATCATAGGTCGTTTCCAAATGTTGTATCTTTCGGTCTGCTAAATAATGAAGCAGTTGATTGCGGAAGATATAAAACCCTGTAACCGAGAATATAAAAAATGCTACCACGCAGTACACAATTCTTAATATACGCTTAGAGTTAAATTCCATTGCCAAAATTTGTTTATAATCGCCTGCAAAAGTAGTAAAAAAAAACTATCTTTGTCACCAAACATATCGTTATGATTATAGAAGATTTAAAGAAATTATATCGGACATATACAGGTAGCGAGGCCGAGACGGTGACTGAACTTCCTTCGTCCGGTTCCAATCGCCGCTATTTCCGCCTCACGGGTATTAAGAGCATTATTGGTGTCTACGGTACGTCAATCGACGAGAATAAGGCTTTTCTATATATGGCAGCACATTTTCGTCAGAGTGGATTGCCTGTACCCGAAGTCTATTGTGCTTCCGAGGACGAGGCCTACTATTTGCAGCAAGACTTGGGCGATACACTGCTTTTTGCCGCAATAGAGAAGGGACGCAAGACAAGTGTTTTCTCGGAGGAAGAAAAGGTGTTGCTTCGCAAGACAGTTCGTCTGTTGCCTTCCATTCAGTTTGCAGGGGCCGATGGCTTCGACTTTTCGATGTGTTATCCGCAGTCCGAATTCAATCTGCGTTCTATCATGTGGGACTTGAATTATTTCAAGTATTGTTTCTTGAAAGCAACAGGGCTCGATTTTCAGGAAGACAGATTGGAAGATGACTTTCAGAAGATGGCCGATGTGCTGATGCGTAGTCAGTCGGCTACATTTATGTATCGTGACTTCCAAAGCCGCAATGTAATGATCAAGGATGGTGAACCCTATTTTATCGATTTTCAGGGTGGCCGTAAAGGGCCGTTCTACTATGATGTAGCATCGTTTTTGTGGCAAGCAAAGGCACGCTATCCGGATAGCCTGCGTCAAGAATTATTAAAGGAATATTTGCTTGCCCTTAGAGATTACAAGCCTATAGACGAGAAATATTTTTATAGCCAGCTGCGCCATTTTGTTTTGTTCCGCACCTTGCAGGTATTGGGCGCTTATGGTTTCCGAGGCTATTTCGAAAAGAAACCTCATTTCATTCAAAGTGTTCCTTTTGCTATCGAGAATCTTCGCGAGTTACTCGAAAATGACTATACCGAATATCCTTATCTCTGTGGAGTGCTGAAACAACTTACAGAGATGAAACAATTTACCGATGACTTGAAAAAGCGTCAGCTCACGGTTCGGGTGATGAGCTTTGCATATAAGAAAGGTATACCCGAAGATACGACCGGAAACGGTGGAGGGTATGTGTTCGACTGCCGTGCGGTGAACAATCCCGGGAAGTACGATCGTTATAAACCGTTTATAGGTATCGACGAACCCGTCATTAAGTTTCTCGAAGACGATGGAGAGATACTGGTCTTTTTGGAACATGTTTATGCGTTGGTCGATGCTTCGGTCAAACGTTATATCGAACGTGGATTCAGCAACTTGCAGATTTGTTTCGGTTGCACAGGTGGGCGTCATCGTTCCGTCTATTCGGCTCAACACCTGGCAGAGCATCTCAACAAGAAGTTCGGCGTGCGTGTCGAATTGGTTCACCGCGAGCAGAATATAGAACAAATGTTTAAGGCTGCAAGATGAAAGCGATGATCTTTGCGGCGGGTCTGGGCACCCGTCTTCGACCACTCACCAATACGCTCCCAAAAGCTCTTGTGCCTATAGCGGGGCGCCCTATGTTGGAACATGTTCTATTGAAATTGAAAGCTTCGGGGTTTGATGATATCACTGTTAATATTCATCATTTGGGTCAACAAATCATTGATTTTCTGAAAGCGAACGACTCTTTCGGTGTCTCTATTCATATCTCCGACGAACGGGGCAACTTGCTCGATACGGGCGGAGGCATCAAGAAGGCACGTCCTTTTTTAGATCACGATAGCGAACCGTTCCTTGTGCACAATGTAGATATTCTCTCCAATGTAGATCTCAAAGACTTTTTCCATCATCATGTGGCTAGTGGCTGTAAGGCTACGGTTCTCGTTAGCCCCCGACAAACGTCTCGTTATCTCGTTTTCGATGCGCAAAACAGACTTTGTGGGTGGATAAACAAAAAGACAGGAGAAACCAAGCCCACGGATTTTGTGTACGATCAAAACCGTCACCAATGTCTTGCTTTCAGCGGCATACATGTTCTTTCGCCCGAAATCTTTCAGTTGATGGAAGCACCTTGTTGGGGCGATCAGTTCTCTATCATCGATTTCTATCTTTCGGCATGCCGCTCCATTGATATCTGCGGATATGTCGAGAGCGGATTGCAGCTCATTGATATCGGAAAGCCCGAAACTCTTGTCGAGGCCGAACAATTTATTAATAATGTATTGAAATGAAAAAAGTAATTACCTTCTTGTTGCTTTGTATGGCACTCCCATTGACAGCGCAAAACTATAAAGCTCTTGCCGAAAAGGCGCTGCAATATGTAGAAAAAGATAGCTTGGTGCAAGCAGAAAAGCTATTCAAAGAGGCTATCAAAGCCAATCAGGACGAGAAAGAAACGGTAGCTCTCTACTGCAACTTGGGTTTGATACAGCGTCAAATGAAACATTATTCGGATGCGACTGATTCGTATACGATGGCATTGAGAGCAGAGCCCAAATCTACAGCCATATTATTGAAGAGGGCTTTGATATACATGGAAGAAGGGCTTGAGGCAACAGCGCTTACCGACTACAATCAGGCACTTGCGTTGCAGCCCGATAACAAAGAAGCACTCACGGTACGTGCCTTTTTGCATTCCAAACGTGGAGAAATAGACGATGCTAGGGCGGATTACAATCATCTCAGGGCACTCGATCCTAATAGCTACGACACTCGTCTGGGATTGGCCATGCTTGCGCAGAAGCAGAAAGACTTTCGTTCGGCCATGGAGCTACTGAATTCTTTGATATCCGAATTTCCCTCCAATGCTTCTCTTTATTTGGCGAGAGCCAATGTAGAGATGGACATTACACAGCCCGATTTGGCATTGATCGATGTAGAGCGTGCCATCACTTTAGATCCCAAGTCTCCGGAGGCTTTTGTGTTGAGGGGCGATATCCACTTGCGTCTCAAGAAGAAGGCTTTGGCACAGCAAGATTATTTGAGGGCGCTCAAGTCCGGCGCTTCTCAGGCAGAAGTGAGAGCCAAACTTCAGAGGAGCAAATAGGAGGACTTGACAGGAGGAGGATCACCGGTAAGAGTCAGGGGGCTAAGCATTATGTGGTATCAAGTACTTAAATCTGAGAAAGAGACTAGCTTTATATGAATGAGTTGCAAGAAGACGTGAAATGTTTATCTATTTTGCAGAAAAAAAGATCGTAAGAACAGTCACAATAGATAGAATCTTACTCTATAAAAGAGCTCGGGTGCTCACCCCATTGACATAGAAAGGAGCTATGATACAATACTTTGCCTACAATCCATTTTTAGAACGTATTTCAATGTGAATATTCTCCGATATTCTGATACTTTCTTATCCGAACATCAGTTACAGACCCTTGTAAGGTACTATTTTCGCTATAGCTCCAGCATTTTAATGTAAGCCAAACAAGAGCGAGAGATAGAAGTTTCGTACGCAAGTCGTTGATACACAGCAATAAATTCATATGGACGAAACTAAAAGTTTATACTTATAAACTTTTAGTTTCGTCCATATGAATTTTTATGTTTGTCCTTATCATTTTTCGAGAGCAAAGGTTCAAATTTTGTATCAATAACTACTACGTCGATGAGGTTAAAATAGTATCGGAATGCCGACAAATATTCACCTTCCAAAACGTTCTGAGAAACGGCACCAACATCACTACTTTAGACTAATGCAGTCTTGCGTTAATGAGAATGTACGTCTCGTGCTCATCAGTAAAAATCGGGAGACTAACTGACACGAGGTACTCAATGAATGAGATATACTCGTTTATTTGCAAAACGCTTCCTCAGCTATCTGTAAGCCATCGTTTAGACTTGTTCTAAGCAGAGGTCCGCTGAAAATAAGGAGCCTACAGTATGCTCTAGGGCCGATTTTCGCACCTTTTTTCGCTGGCGTTGTATACGGTGCATCGTTAACGTGCTGTGGAATAGCGCATAATGGTGTCATACGGAGGTGGCAAAGGCTAATATGAAGATCGAATTTGATGCATATTCCCGACTTTTACCGGTGAGCTCTTACCACCCAAAACCACGTATGGACCTAAATTTGTTGACGTCCATACGTTTTCAGAAAAACTTAAGGACGTCACCGAAAGAACTAACATACGACGATTTTGTTCATGCCACAGGCTAGAAAGTCACACTTTATTTATGTGATGTGTTATTAATAAGTCTGATGTGTGGCCCCAGACTTTTGTCGATGAACCCAGATATGTTACTCTTATCGCTATTTGCAAAGTATTCAGGTTGTTATGATTTATAAAACTAATATTATTTAGAAAAACATTTCTAAATGATTTAAATTGCTGTTTTGATGTGACAAAATGATTAAAAAAATGAGACAGTATAAGGTTATTTCTAAAGATTATTTTCATATTAGAGTGAATACGGGCAAACAAATACTCTAAAAGTTAATATATTAATATTAATTCTTTTAATATTTGTATAAAGAGGTAAAAACGCATATTTTTGTGAGGAAATGATATAAAAAGCATTATTTTTCTCTAATAACAATAAATAATATGAGCAAATTGTATCTCTTTATTTCCTTGCTCTTTATCCCGTTGTTCACTTTTGCTGCTATAGGTCATCGTATAACTGGACGTGTACTTGATGAGTCAGGTTCGCCTTTAGTTGGTGTTACGATTCGAGTAAAAGAAGTTCTCAATGTGGGGACTACAACGAATACTGATGGAGCATTTTCTTTAAATGTCCCAGAAAAGGGCAAAAATCTTTTGTTTACTTATATTGGAATGGAAGATCAAACAGTTAGTATCTCTTCTAAAACGAGTAATCTTATTATTCGAATGAAGGCAACAGACTATCAAATTGATCAGGTAGTAGTGACCGGTTATCGGCAAACAACCTTTAAAAAGATGACCGGTTCGGTTGGGGTTGTTTTGGGTGATGTACTAAATAACAAGCCGCAATCGGATATTGATGCTTTATTACAAGGCCAGATTGCAGGTGTCGCAGTATCTGCTCAAGACGGTCAGCCGGGACGTGCGCAGAAGATTCGTATCAGAGGTACAAGTACAATCTCTGGATTCTCTGAACCGCTGTGGGTTGTCGATGGAGTTCCTTTACAAAACTCCACTCCCGGACTCCCAAGTACTTCTGAAATCAACTCTGGAAGTTTTGATAATTTATTCATGGATGGAGTGGCAGGTATCAATCCGAACGATATTGAGACTATCACGGTCTTAAAAGACGCTTCTGCTGCTGCAATCTATGGTTCAAGAGCTTCTAACGGTGTCATTGTTGTTACTACAAAAAAAGGTAAAGCTGGAAAAATGCACATTAATTATGGAGCAAATTTATCTATTATTTTCTCTCCACAACGTGATGCGGGCTTAATGAATGCATCCGAAAAAATTGCTTACGAGAAAGGTTTATGGGATGAATTCTCTGCAGATGGCTACAAAAACGGAACAAAGTTTCCCATTATCGGTATCGTCGGGATGGTTCGGTCTGGCAAGAAAGACTATCAAGGTTGGAGTGCTTCACAACAAGAAGCTTACTTAGATCAGTTGTCGAAGAATAATACAAATTGGTATGATGAATTGTTTAGAAATGCAATCTCTACTAATCATCACCTTTCATTGAGTGGGGGTAGTGATAAATATACTTATTATGTGGGTATGGGTTATACTAGAGATGGTGGTTTGTTAAAGAATAACAATAGTGATCGTTACAACTTCAATACTAATTTGAGTATGCAGCCCAGCTCCCGCGTCAAATTAGACTTCGGTATTAATTTCTCCTATCTTAATTCGAAAGCTCCTTTTACAGGTAGTGTAGATCCTTTCAATTATGCTTATTTTGCCAATCCGTATGAAACTCCATATAACAATGATGGTAGTTATCGCAAAGATGAAACATATTATAGTGAAGGAATATATAATAATTCGAGTACAAGTTGGCCATCGGTTCCGTCTTGTGGATTCAATATGTTGAGAGAACTAAACGAAACGTCGAGCCGCAACAAACGTGTTGATGCAACATTAAGGGGAGGTTTAGAGTATCAGTTCACCAACCAATTGAAATTTGTCGGATTAGCTTCCTACTCGTATGGCAATAACAAAACAACGGATTTGATGGGTGCACAAACCCTTTCAGCCTTTAGAAATCGTTTATCTGTGGATAGTAAGTCGAACAAGGAATACGGTGTTATTCGTCAAACAGCAACTGATATGGATAGCTATTTACTCCGTGGACATTTTGTTTACAATCTTGATTTTGGGAATAAGAATTCGCTCTCGATATTGGCAGGCGCTGAGTTGCGCGGGACCAAGTCTAAAGGTCTTTATAGCAAACGCTATGGGTACGATCCTATAACAGAAAACAATACGACTCCTTTGCCATCTAACTCGTCACAAGTGGGCTATGATTTGTTAAAGCAATATTTGAGCGCGCTTGATGCTTCATCTGGTCAGACGGCAGACGAGCAACGTTACGCAGCTTTTTATGCATCGGTTGATTACTACTTGTTAAATAAGTATATTTTCAACTTGTCTTTTCGTACCGACGGCAGTTCGAACTTCGGTAGCGATAAACAGTTTAATCCGAATGGCGCTGCAGGTGCAGCTTGGGTCATTAGCGAAGAGAACTTTATGAAATCGTTGAAGCCTACATTAGATAGATTAACTCTTCGACTTTCTGGTGGATATACCGGAAATATCAACCGCTCTGTATACCCTCAGTTAGTTATTAGTTATTATGACGATTATCGTAATGTAAACAATAATATCTATCATATTGGTCGTGTAGCGGGTGCTCCTAATCCGAATCTACGTTGGGAAAAAACTTATGATCTAAAAGCTGCTTTGGATTTTGGTCTATTTAAAGATAGGTTGAGCGGTCTCTTTGAAATGTATTACAGAAAAAGTTCGGATGTGGTTGTTAATTCACGAGTTCTTTCTACCACTGGCTACACAAGCCAGAAGTACAATATGGCTGATATTCTAAATAAAGGTATTGAACTTACCTTGAATGGCACACCTATTAAGACACGTGATTTTAGCCTTGATCTTTCAGCTAATTTAGCATGGAACAACAATAAGGTTGTTAAATATAAACCTACTTATAAGAGTATGTCGCTCGGAGACCTTTGGGAAGGTTATCCTGTTGATGCGATATATAGCGGAAAGCTATCAGGCATAGACCCTGAAACGGGACTATATACTTTTGAATTACGCTCTGATGCCGTTATCAACAAAGCGACTGATTTAAATAAACCCGATAACTATCGTTTCTACTTAGGAACTGGACAAGCTCCTTATACAGGAGGATTCAACGTGAAGCTAGCTTATAAGGGAGTACGAGTAAGTGTAAACGGAGTTTATTCTATTAATGCAAAAGATTTCGATTACATCAATCCTCCTGCCTCTTACTCCGCTAGTAGCGGAACGGTTGTAGAATCTACTCAAACATTCCGCAATGATTTATATGCCATGCACCTCAATGCTCCGAAGACTGCAATAGATCGGTGGACAAAGACAAATACGGCAGGAAGCTATCCTCGTGTTTGGAATGTTTATGGTACTAGATACAATTTTGGTTACTATAACCCGATGAGCGCCGAGATTACAAGAGGAGCTTTTCTTGTTGATCTTACTTATGTAAGAATTAAAAATATTGTCTTTGGGTATGAATTCTCAAATAAACTATTGAGAAAGACACCTCTTTCCAAATTGAATGTCGCTTGTTCTCTGAATAATTTCTTTACATTTACAGGTTACAAAGGGATGGATCCAGAAACACCTGGCGCAACTTATCCTGTTTCTCGTTCGGTTACGTTTACATTGAACGCAGAATTTTGATTAGAACAACTATTAATCGACTAGCATAATGAAAAATATTAAATATCTATTTTTTCTGAGTATCTTGTTATTGGCAAGTTGCTCTCATTATTTGAATGTGCAACCTAAAGGTAAAGTCATTCCTCAAAAGGCAGAAGACTATTCCACGATTATTCACTATTGGTTGGATAAGATAGAAAAAGGTTCTGAAAATACCATTGTAGGCAATTCTGCAGACGTGTTGGAGCTTGATAGCTATGCTGACGACCAAGATGCTTCTTTAGCATTTAGTAGTACTACCGGAACACCTTTATTTGTTGGATTTAAGGTAAATAGTAATCAAGATAAATATCCTGATTACTATTCTGTTATCAAAGATTGTAATATGATTATCGGAGAAATGGACGATACGGAATCAGAATTGGCGAAGAAGCTATTAGGAACTGCTTGGACCTTGAGAAGTATCTGCTATTACAATCTATTGATTAGGTATTGTAGTGCATACAATCCGAGTACCGCTTCCGATTCATTAGGATTAACATTGATTGAAGGATTTAATATGGAGGCGAAAATTGGACGCTCCAATTTGGAAAAAACAGTTGCATTTATTAAGGAAGGGTTTAAAAAGGCTTTGACTTATAACGTTACCGATAATGATTATATTCTTACAGTGGATGTAGCTAATGCTTATTTGACACGTTTAGCATTTTGGACAAAAGATTGGGATGAAGTGATCCTGTATGCCACTCCATTGTTGGACAAGTATCCGATATTAAATTCAACTGAATATTCTGATGCAATGAAACAGCGATTCAAGAAAGCTACAGATGTCATACTCCGTTCTTATACCGTCGAAGATGATCTCGGCAGCATGGATTTCCTATCTTCTAAGACTGACGTACAAAACCGTCCTGTATCAAAGAATTTAGTGAATTTGTTTGCTCAAGAACAAGGTGATATACGTGTCGCTGAAGCTTATGATAAGAAGCGTATTCCAACAAAAATGATTCTTTCTCGTCTGCGTAGTGAGGAACTTTGTCTAGATGTCGCAGAAGCTTACGCACACAAAGAAGATGCGAAAAAGGCATTATTCTACCTGAACGATTTACGTTCTAAAAGAATCGACAAAAACTATATAGCTTATACGGAGGATCATCTGCCTGAGGTATACAAAGAGGCAATTACGACAGATGCGACTGGTCAGCCATTGACCAAGCTGATGTCTGCAATACTTTGCGAACGTCGCAAAGAGCTATTCATGGAAGGAGATCGTTGGTTCGAACTAAAACGCAATGGCTGTCCCGAGTTTTGGGTGGCTTCAGATGGACGAAAGTATGTCATTACAAAAAGTCTGTATACTTTCCCTATTTATAAAAATGATGTCGATCTTTATCCGGGACTTATCATCCAGAATCCAGGTTACACAGAATAACTATTAATAAGAATAAAATATGAAAAAAATTATATATTCTACACTTGTTGTACTAACGCTGATAGGCGCAGGCACCGTCTTTTTCGCATGTGATTCTCCAAGTGAGACGACACCGCGAACGGAAAATGTAACCGACGCCTATTTGTTGCCTAAAGGAACGATTCTAACCGATGCCGAACGCCAAGAGGTAGCCGATAGGACAAACGAATATAATGAAGCAGTTAATAAATAGTTATTCAATTTTGAGAGTATGAAAAAATATCTAAATATACTTACACTATTGACTTTATTACTGATTGGATTATCATCGTGTAGTAAAGAGTCGAATGGCGGCTTAAGCCTTTCGTTTAGTCGTTCCATTTATATTCTGCCTGCTTCATCTTCTTTGGAAATTGAACTTCGTGCTTCGGTGGCTCCCGAACAAGACCTCGAAGTCCCTATTCAATTAACAGGAAGTGCTATTAAAGATAAAGATTATACGATTTCTGCCGAAAAGTTCATTATTAAAGCTGGTGAGACAAAAGCAACGTTGGTCATTACACCTAAAGATAATTTGACCGAAGGGCAGGAAATACGTGTTTCTATTGCTCCTTCCGAAAAGTATTCGCTTGGAAGTAAGAATATTGCAATGATCCCTGTTGAAGCAAAAGAGAAGATTATGTATAGCTTCTATACTGCAAATGGCAGACTGCTTTCGGATATTAATGTTACAGTCCAGCTAAAAGGCGAGATAACCGGTACATCTTTCAGAGCCTCGGAAGATATCCATATTCCTTTCGAAATATTGGATGGAGGGACAGCTATTCAAGGAAAACAATTTGAAATCAAGGCTGGCGCAAAAGAATTCGTTATCCCTGCAGGAGATAATAAGGCGACAATCAATATTAAAATACCCGATGGGGGCGCTGGGGATAATCCTACCGGTAAGTATTTCACATTAAAATTGAAATTGCCTACGCAAAATAGTGAATTCTATTTTCTGGGAAGTTATGCAACCTTTAAATGTGTACTTTCTCAACTCAAGTTTTCTGATCTTGTGGGTAAGTGGAAACCTGTTGGTATCACCAATAAAGATGCTTTCGTTGCATTGGAGATTCCTGAAGCCGAATATGTCGGACTTTTACCCGAAAAGAATGGAGCATCCGACTACTTAGAGTTTGTAAGCGATGGTCAAGGCGATCGAATCATTCCTCATTTGACAGGAGATTTAAAGAATTTCTTCTGCGGTGCAGAACATACCGTCGTGTTTGATCATGTAGAGAAGGGATTCTTAGACTTTTCGACTTGGGCTGAGTTGGATATTCCCTATTTTAAGATTGCGGGAGTAAACAAGCTTTTCTCGGCTACCAAAACTAGTCTTGCAACTGTATTTATCGGATTCGACCAAATCGATGAGGATAATATTAATATCTATTTTCATGAATATGTGCCAACTGATTTCTTCTCAATCACCTACGACAGTTATGGGTTTGATCCTACATACTTTGGACTAACCTATAAATTTACTAGAGTAGATAAATAGAAAACTGTCAACTACCGTTAATAAAAAAGAGAGCGTGTCAAAATCGCTCTCTTTTTTATTAACGGTAGCTGTTGGCTGTCAAGTTCCAGAACTTCTCAATATCTGCCTATAAGATGTTTAGTCTGCTTACTGCATACAGAGTCCACAGACCTAGGCATAAAACATCTTTCAAAGGGACGAAGACAGCAGTTGCAAATTATTTGTTTCTCATTGCTTTATTAATAGTGTATTCCCGATAGGCATATTCATCTTTTAATTCTTGAGTCGGAGCAGATAAAACAGCTTTGCTATAGGTCTTTTTTAAATTTAGCAGTTTTTCATACCATATTGAACTGTATTCAGGACTCGTTACAAAGGAAATAGGGCCGTTGTCCGTTGTCTCTTTCGAAGAAGGTTGGATATTAGAACCTGAAATAAGGAAATCCACGAGCCTATTTTGTAGAAATCGTTTTAATTCGCTTGGTACTTTCCCTACCTTGGTCTCTTGCAAAATAAAGTTCTCTACATCAGATTCAGCTTCAGGTTGTGTATAAGGATTGTTTGACTTGCTTTCGCTCAATGTCATGGCATTCAGCTGTACAAAAATAAAATTCCCGAAAAATTTCTGTGCATAATCGGATACCATTCCAACCGATCCGGAATGTTCAATCAAAGCATTGTCATCAAGCCAATCCATCTTCTCTATTTGGTCCATCATCCAACAAAAAGACTTACGCTGCAAATCTTTTGGTACCGGTTGATAGGCTGGTACTGAATCGTTAGCTTGTTTTGTATTGAGATAAATACCTCCAACCTGTTGAAGAACGTGTGTCACATATTCACTTGTCTGATTGAGCAGGTGTCCATAGAGCTCTTCGCGATAGGAATAATCTTCATCCTGACTATCGAGCCATTTATCTGCATTTTTGACGAGAACTGCCAAATTATTGAAAGCATACTGCACAGACTTGATCGCATCATTTCCTAAGTCGCCAGACATACCTCTGGGGTCATAGTAAGCGTTTCGCGGTTGTGGACGGCTATATAAAAAAGCGGGTACTGGACTTCCTTCTGGTCCATAAAGCCAACGAATCGCATCATTATCGTAGCTGCCTATGCTTTGTTGTGTGAGCAAAACTCCTTTGTTATTCTCTTGCGAAGACAACAAATAGTTGAATGGAAGTTTGTCCATTACCGATGCACTTAAGCCATTTTGCGAGGTAAACGATGCAGAACGCAATGAATCCGTAGGGAAAGCAATAGAACCAGCCATATTATCGCTCAATCCCAAACAATGGCCTATAGACCGGAGCAGCTGAGTTGTTAAGGCAGGAGCTATGTCTTTATCGGATAGTTGAATATTCCGGGCTGTAGGATTGAAAGCTGCTGTCTGAAGGAACATATTACGTTGCACAATTTGTGGAAAATTGTGAGGCACATAGATATTGGCAGCTATTATTTCTCCATTGGCAGGATCCATCCAAACATTATCAGTGATCGCATTGCTTGGAGTAAGTACGTAATGAATGCAGGAATAACGAATATCATTTGGATCCATCTCTTTCTCGTAAGGTTTCAATTGAATAGAATTTCGAACGCCTGCCTTTACGAGAGCGCCGTTCCATTGTTTTATGCATTGTTTAATACTATTTTGCCAATCAGAAGGGAATAAAGTATCTACATACAAAACCAATGGGCGTTCTTTCAAGTTCCAACGACTAGCATAAGCTATTTTCTTGCTACCTTGCTGGTCTCCGGAATATTGATAAACAGTGGTCATCAATGTGCCTACTCTCTTATCAGCTAAACGTGGTTCATAAGTGTTTTGTTCTGGTAGTTGCAAAAAAGTACGTTTGACAAAAGCCGTAAAAGGCTTTTTCTTACCGGAAGAGAAAAGTCCCAGTACGCTCATTGATTCATCATAGCTCATACAGCATGTTACTGAGACACTTTCAGAAGTTGCAGAGACCGCACTAATCAATGATCGTTCCTTGCTGAAGTTCATTTTACGAATGACCCAACCATCCATACTATTGAAAGCTTTTGGATCCATTGGTGTGAGCTGTGGATCATCTTTGAACAAAAAAGATGTCATGTCGAAAACCACCGATGAATCAGTATATGCCTTGATAGGGAATGTTTCCAAAATAGGAGCGATAGAACTCTTTTGTACCGCAGTCCGTATCTTTTCTGAATGTTCGGCTAATATAGGCGTTTGTGAACGACAAAATTCAACAACAGAATCTCTTTGCTGAAAAAAGGCACGTATTGGTTTTGCCAAATGCTGACCAATTGAAGATTCTTGTGGGTCACTAACTCCCTCAATACTAGTTCCTACTAGGAATGGCTTGTTTAGTATGCTAAGTGGCAGTTCCACATAGAGTTTATCGTCAATCAAGTGAAACGTGAAAAGTCCCTTTGCCGATGTATACTTTTTGTTTTTAAATAGCTTCTCATAGTTGCTTAGCTCCTTTTCTTTCGTTGGCTTTTTGTGTGCTAAAACCGAGCAAGGGAGTATCACTGTCATTAAGCAAATGACAATAAATGAGAATGAATGATGGAATATAGGATAGTTAGTTAAGCGCATTGGTCATTTGATGGATTAAGAGTTGATAATGAAAAGATGTTTGTTGGTCCGGATGGCCGATATGACTCTTTAATAGCTTTAGAATCCGTAAATAGTATCCATAATAAATACTATCTTTGCTCTTAGGTACAAAATAGTCTTGCAATGGTTCGTTGTAGCCGGATATTGATTGATAAGCATTCAATTCTCTACTGTCATTTAAACAGCATCCATCTTTGTGCTCTTGCAACTGTTCGTCAATAGCTAACGATTTGGTATCTTTGGCAAACTTTATTCCCGCACCGCTGGCCAACTGTTTCACAAAAAGCGTTTGTAGTCTACGCTGTATCGCGTTCAACTTCTTGTTTTCAATTGTCGGTTTCCAAATATATTCATAAATATCGTTCATACAGAGCTGCATGGTATAGGGGTTCTTTGCTTTCGATTTTAATGCAGAGTATTCAACCTTTTCTGGAGCACTTAAAATAATTTTCATAATTAACTGTCGCATATAATCGGCTGGGGAGCCCACAAGCGGAAGGTTGTGCAACACGGATTGATTGTCAAGCCATTCGGTAGAAGATAACTGATTCAGCATAAACGCTACCGCAGCTTTTTGTCTCTCGCTTGGAACGCTGACCAGACTTTCAACTTTATCTCCTACATGTTTTTCATTTAGGTATACTCCGCCTATATAGCCATAGACATGGAAGAGATAGGTATAATATTGCGTAAGTATGGCGTTAAAGATATCTTTTCGATAAGAATAATCGCTATCTTCTTTATTGACCCAAGCATTTAAATTGCTCAAAATATATTTCAGGTTTTTAATACCATAGTTACTAGCCTTTATTGCATCGTCACCTAAATCTTCTGTCTGCGATTTGGGGTCCACAATCTCTGATTGCTGCTTTCCATATCGATATGCAGGATTGTCCGAAAGTTCACTGATCCAGTGCGAGGTAATGGCATATTCCGCTTGGGAAGTTTTTGCTTGAGGCAGTGGAGTATAATTCCATTTTATCAAGAAATGATCATATATTCCGAAACGAGGAGGGGTCAGTTTTACTCCTTTTTCAAAATCACCTGGTTGGGCTACATAGTTGAAACGGGCATAATCCATAATCGATGTTGTGGTACCATATTTTTTAGTAAATGATGGAGAACGAAGCGAATCTACGGGTATAACAGATGAACCACTCATATTATGCATAAAACCTAAACAATGACCAACTTCATGAGAAATAACATATCGAAGTGCATCTCCTATAATTGCTTCGGGTATTACGGTATGTCTTACTCGCTTATCTGTTTGAGCTGTCTGAACAAACAACCAGTTGTTGAGCAATTTAATCACGTCGTGATAAACATAGACCGAAGCACTGATAATCTCTCCACTTCGCGGATCAATCCATGATGGTCCCATCGCATTTTCAATAGAAATAGGAGCATAACGGATACAAGAATATTTAATGTTGTCAGGATCGAAAATTGTATCATTCTTCGGGAAGTCTAAAGCATGAACAGCATTCTTAAATCCAATTTCCGAAAAGAGTTCATTCCATTGTTCAACACCTTCTTTGATATACTTCTTCCATTTGTCAGGGAAACAGCTGTCTACGTAAAACACAATAGGCTTTATCGGTTCTACTTTTTCTCCATGGGCAAAAGCTGCCGAATCTTTAGGTACTAATTTCCAACGATTCGCATAATAGATTATTTTCGCACGCTGCCCTGTAGAAGAATAGCTCATCTTTTGTGTAGGAAATATAGCTATTCGGCTGTCTGTAATACGGGGACGATAAGGAATGCTGTCCAGGAGCATTACAGAACGAGTGACAAAAGCCGTAAACGGTTCATCCTCAAATAAGGTCCCTTCCTTCGTACTTGTAATAGAATAGGTGTAGCTCAAACAGCTTCTGATAGAAACATTATCGCTGAAAGCTTTGATTTGATCGATATACGATTTACTCTTTTGAAAGTTCGTCGTTCTCTTCCTAGTTTTGTTCACATAAACACTGTTCTCGTCAAAGGGTGTCAGTAACGGATTGTCACTAACGAAATAATCACTGACGTCAAATGCAACTGTCGTACTATCTTTGTTGTAAGCAGCTATAGGAAAAGCTGCAAGTATGGCTCCTATAGTGCTCTTCTCGATAGCTGCTTGTAGCTGTTGTCCATTATCTGCTAAATATAAATCAGACTGAACTCGGTTAATACATATTTTATTATTTAACTTTTGAAACTTAAAGTGAATAGGGTCTGTCGGTTTTGATCCTATAATCGCATTTCCATTATCACTTACTTCACTGACTGTCGAGCCCAACAACATATCACGATTCAACAAAGAGAGAGGAAGTTCTATATAAAGTTTGTCTTTCACTTTATGCAGAGAGAAAAGTCCTTTCGCAGTTTCGTGTTTTTCCTTAAATAACTTGTCATAATTCGACCCTTCCTCTACTTTTTGGATTTCTACTTTCCCTTTCTTTTTTTTAATAACATTATTTGCAGAAATAGAAATACAGCAATAAAGTAAAAAAACAAAGGTTAAAGGAATCCCTAATCTATAATTCTTCATAAAAGTTGTAATAGTAATTATTTTGAATAACGTTACAAATATAGCGCTTTAAGATCGTTTTGTACGACTTTCCTTAAAATATATTACAAATACCCGATGTTGGCTCTATAAACATAACAGTTTTGTTTATATTTAAAGGGTGCGTTTAATCTTGGCGTGATTTTTTTCTATGTTTTATCGGTAGACCTAATTTGGCACTCCCTCAAAAGAGTAGATGCATGACATTTATTTTGCTGCTATCTGTAGGCAACACCTACAACAACTAAAATCCAAACAACACCTATATCTGCGTTTATTGGAATTAATTGTTTTTTGTTTTAATTTGGGCGTTTAATGTTATTATAGCTTTTTTGTTTGCAGCGTCAGTAAGCTCCACAAAGAACTTGCCGGTAGAACCTTCATTGGCACAAACCTGCAACACTTTATTTCTTTGAAACTCATTTTCATCCTTTATTAGAAGCCACGGATTTTTTAACTCCGCTGAACAATCTGAGACTCTAACTTTTCCTTCGCCCCATTTAAGAATAAACGTATATTGAAAGCCAGATTCTACATCAACGGATAGATTATCATTTTCTAAATTCCATCCCATGAATGAAGTGACACGTACAAAATTAACCGTCCCCCGACTGTCTTTAACGACGAATACAGTACTCCCCGGACATAAGCTGTTGGCGACATATTCTCCATTCTCTTTAATCATCAGCTCGGCATTCTCTGGATTAATACTCTTCAATATGGAATATCCCTCTCCTGAGCCCCATTCAAACTTGCCTCTGTTTTGAAATCCATATCCCATAGCAATATCAAAGCTTATCGCCTGCAAAGAGCTGTTTGTAGTCCTAATTATTAAATCTTTTTGTTGCCCGTATTGGTCTGTAACTTGTAGTTTAGTCCTTTCTGACACGAGTTTTACGGTGACAGTCTTGCCTGATACAGTAGCAGTAGCATACTTATCATACGAATTTAAGGGGCAGATTTCAGCCTTGTAGACACCCCCACCCGATGTAATACCAAATGAATATTCAGTACCATCAGTATGTACCTCAGGTTCATTTACCGAAAATTTTAATTCTTGAATGGAGTCATCTGATTTATTACATGACACAAGAGTTGATACAGCTAATAATAAGGCAATAGCTATAAATTGCAATTTTGTTTTCATAATTTAATTCTACAGTTACAAGCACAAAGATAATATTATATATCTATTGATGCAACATTCAACAGCGTTAAAAATTATATACGATTTATAGACAATACACATTTCTAGGGAGATCACCCTAAGCATTATCTGAGCGTCATCCTTAGGACGGACAAGCCATTTGTAGTAGTCATCCTTTATCCACTTGCCCAATCCTCTTCCTCCCCGTTCCAACAAGATATATAGCCGCCTGCGGTGTCTGCCGGTAGGCGGCTTTCTCTTTCCGTGAATGCGCATAGCAATGCCCTGGAATCTTTTCGATGTTGTCCGAGAAAAAAATAACTCAGATAGCTATTTGCTTTCTTCCATGCAGTTGTCAAATACTTTGCGCAGCACCATCTGGCAAGTATTGAGATCTTCTGTCGAAATGTTTTTTAGCGCTTCTTTCAGTGTGCGCGAAGTAATGATTCGCATCCTCGCTTCCAGCCCTTTGCCCACCTCTGTCAGATGAATCAGATTCACGCGTCGATCTTTTTTGTTCGAGTCACGGCGCACCAGATTGCGATGCTCCATGTTGTTGATAAGTCTCGTCATACTGGGTTTGTCCTTGTAGGTGGCGTTGCACAACTCTTGTTGCGTAACCCCGTCTTTCTCCCATAAATAAAGCAAAACAGTCCATTGTTCGGGACTGATATCGATGCTATTTGCCCTGAAGTTCCGATAAAGACTTCTGTTAAGTACTGCCGATACCCGGCCATTCATCATGGCGAATACCAGGTGCATGTCGAAAGTGTATTGACATTTCATAAGACCATATTGATTTATTGTTTAGACAACATTTGCAAATGTAATTATTTTCTGTGATTGTTGCGCTCGTTTGAATAAAAATATTCATTTTTTTTGTGGCTTTGCAGAAAATAACTACCTTTGCACTCGCATTTTAAACAAATAACAAATTTAAAAGTATGAACCAATACGAAACCGTTTTCATTTTGACTCCCGTTTTGTCTGATGAACAGATGAAGGAAGCGGTAGAGAAATTCAAAGGCATCCTCCAGACAGAGGGCGCAGAGATCATCAATACGGAGAATTGGGGATTGAAGAAATTAGCTTATCCTATCCAAAAAAAGACGACAGGATTTTATCAGCTAGTCGAATTCAATGCAGACCCGTCCGTAGTTGCTAAATTGGAACTAAACTTCCGCCGTGACGAACGTGTTATCCGTTTCCTTACCTTCCGGATGGATAAGTATGCTGCTGAGTATGCAGGAAAGAGAAGAAGTTTGAAATCTAAAAAGGAGGCTTAATTATGGAACAGAATAATACATCTCAATCTGAAATCAGATATCTAACTCCGCCATCGGTGGATGTTAAGAAGAAGAAATATTGCCGTTTCAAAAAGAACGGTATAAAGTACATCGACTACAAAGATCCTGAATTTTTGAAGAAATTCTTGAACGAGCAGGGTAAGATTCTTCCCCGCCGTATCACTGGTACTTCTTTGAAGTTCCAACGCCGGATTGCTAAAGCTGTAAAGAGAGCTCGCCACTTGGCATTGCTCCCCTATGTAACCGATTTGATGAAATAAGGAGGAAGTAGTATGGAAGTAATTTTGAAAGAAGACGTAACCAACTTGGGTTACAAAAACGATATTGTAAAGGTAAAATCAGGCTATGGCCGTAATTATCTTATCCCACAAGGCAAAGCCATTATCGCTACTTCGTCTGCACGCAAAGTGCTTGCCGAAGATTTGAGACAACGTGCTCATAAGTTGGAGAAGATTAAGAAAGATGCTGAAGAAATAGCTGCTAAGTTGAGAGAGGTAGCTTTGGTTATCAAAACCAAAGTTAGTTCTACCGGCACTATCTTCGGATCTGTTACTAACATTCAGATTGCTGACGAACTTTCTAAGCTTGGCTTGGAGATCGATCGTAAGACCATCATCATCAAAGAATCTGTTAAAGAAGTTGGTAACTATACCGCTACTGTCAAATTGCACAAAGAAGTTTCTGTTGAGGTTCCTTTCGAGGTTGTCGCTGAGGCTTAATCTTTTTTGTAAGATATAAAATCACAATAAAAGGTGATAATCCTGATGGATTATCACCTTTTATTTTTTCTCTAGAGCCTCTCACTTGCGTAGTCTCTCAAATTCGGGAATAGCATCGAAGCAGGGGCATTCCTTGATGCGTTCGTGCTTCTCTATGATGCCATTGCCGTTCAGATCGGGAGATAGATCCCGATGTCCTACTACTCGTGCCTGCGGATAGCGTGTCCATAGTTGGCGCACCAGCTCGTGCATCGCTATGGATTGCTGCACCGTGCGTGTATCGGCGGCTTTACCGTTCTCGTCCACGCCGCCCTCGTAGCATATTCCTATCGATTTTCTATTGTGTCCGTAGCAGTGAGCACCGATGTCTTGCTCTGGGCGCATGCGTTCTATCCTTCCGCTCTTCCGCACATAGTAGTGGTATCCCCATCTGGAATAACCGAGGTAGCGGTGCGCTGTATCTACGTCGCGTGCAGTGAAATCACGGTTTATCTTCGTAGCGGAGCAATGAATCACTATCAGTTCTATATCTCGTAGTATTGTAGGTTTGCCGCTTACAACGGCTGCTTCTGTTGGTCTTGTATCTGTCATCATTATTTTATATTTTTATTTGTTTAATCTTCATTTCTCTGTGAGTTTTGAACCTTCATTTTCTGGGTGGCCAGAAAACGAAGCAAAAGAACCACCGTCGCATCTTTACCAGCCTCATTCCGTATCGGTCTGAAGCCGCAAATCCATTAACGCAGTCGTACCTCCTTTGAACGAAATGGATTTATCGACTTCATCCTCGACACTCCATGGAGACGTAAAGCTGAAGCCGGGCTAGCGGATTGGACACGTAGTGGACAATATAAATGCTTTAAGTCAAAACAGTACTCAGTGACGTTAATTCTGTTTATTACGTCCAATCTAAGTCCAGTATAGGTCCATGTCCGAAGGCTTCCGGCTTCATCACAATAGCTAAACAAATGATTAGGGAGAGAGCTTACAAATTTGTACTCGTTCAACCGACGTTAGGAGGGCGTTTACAAATTTCAAGCTCTAAACCAATTATTTGTTAGCTATATTGTGGTGCGCCGGCAGCTCTTCTTGTTTCGTTCTTCTGTCTGTACAGAAGAATGAAAATTTAAGTGATGCGCCGGCAGTTTTCTTTGCTTCTGTTTCTTTGTCTGCACAAAGAAATGAAGACTCAATCCATAAAGAAGAATGAAAATTTAAAAAGAATTTTTCGAAAACGCTTCTTCAAGTTTCTTACGCAAAG
>Ga0183095_11071_pt1 | contig 34649 bp, 18 predicted proteins | sample BioMet4_FD_130346 | JGI IMG/M metagenome (GOLD analysis project Ga0183095, IMG submission 130346) | Microbial communities from bioreactor (seeded with sewage sludge) at LBNL, California, USA - Biofuel metagenome 4 (v2) (version 3) | ecosystem: Engineered > Bioreactor > Anaerobic > Unclassified ...
GACGGACTAGTTAGCGGCGATCAGCGTCAGCATCCCCTGGCACAGGCCGACGTTGACCGCGTTCGGCAGGCGCTCCGCCTTCATGACGATGCCGATGGCCGCGAGCTCCAGGTCGCCGTGGGACGCCATCAGGGAATTGAGGAAAATGTTCGCCACGTCGAACATCCCCGTCAGGATGGCCGACGGGACGCCCACGGAGAATATTCCGCTTCTGTCGTCCTTCGCAATGGCGAGGGCGTCCCGGAAACGGAAGCTCAGCGCCGACGTCGCCGACATTTTTTTCATGACGACGACCAGATAGACGCACGCGGCGACGTTGGAGAGCAGCGTGGCCAGCGCCGCGCCGAACACCTCCATCCCGCGGGGCAGCAGCACGAACATGAACAGCGGGTCGAGCAGGATGTTCAGGATTCCGCCCCCGCTCAGGCCGATACTCGCCTGCCTGGCATAGCCCGCGTTGCGCAGCAGATGCGCGCAGGTCATCGAGAGGATGACCGGCACGTCGCCGATGATGACCACAAGCCACACATACTGCCGGGCGTATTCGATCGTCTGCGCGGAGGCGCCCAGCAGGCGCAGGATGGGATTCAAAAACAGCCAGATAAGCAGCGAGTAGGCCAGCGCGATGACGATGGCGCCGTAAAAGCTGAACGCGCTCACTTTTCTGGCGGCGTCGGTCTTGCCGATGCCGGTCAGGCGCGCCATCAGGCTCCCGCCGCCCATGCCGAACAGGTTGGCGAAGGAGACGGTCATCATGAACACCGTGAACGCCAGCGTGGCGGCGGCCGTCTTGTAGGCGTCGCCCGTCATGCCGATGTAGAAGGTGTCGACCATGTTGTAGATCAGATTCACGAGCTGGCTGACGATCGTCGGCACCGCCATCGCCGCGATGGCCTTTGCGACCGGCATCGTCTCGAACATTTCGCGCTTGGACACAGATTCCTTTTTCATCTTTTCCCCGGTTCCCCCATCCTTGCCCGATTCCGCCGCCCGGCCGCGCGCCCCGCCGTTCCGCGGGGCGTTTCCGCAGGGAAGACAAAAATCAGCGCAGCCGGGAGGTGGTCCTCCCGGGCTGCGGTCTTATTATATACCGCGTTTCCCCATATGTCCAACCCCGTTTTGCGCGCTTTTGAAAAGGCGGGGCTGTTTGCGGCCGGCCGGTCGAAATTTTTGTTGACATTGTGTCAGAATCGTATTATCCTATCAGTAATGACACGGCGTCAGAAATGGCCGCCGGGGGAAGGAGCGTGGGGACAGTGCCGCCGAAAAGCTCCGCCGAGCTTGTCAGCGCGCGGGAAGCGGAGATCGTGGACGCCTGCGAGAGGCTCTATCGGACCATGAGCTTCGGGGAAATCACCATCAAGGAGATCGGAGGCGAGACCTCCTTCACCAGAACCTCCGTCTATAACTATTTTCAGACGAAGGAGGAGATCTTTCTCGCGCTGCTGCAGCGGGAGTACGCGGCGTGGAACCGGGAGCTGCGCGAAGCCGCGGAGGGCGCGGAGTCCCTCTCCCGCGAGGCGCTGGCCGGGCTGCTGGCCGACACGCTCTCCCGCCGGGGCGTTCTTCTGAAGATCCTCTCCATGAATCTGTACGAGATCGAGGGTCAGTCCCGGCCGGAAAAGCTGGCCGCGTTCAAGCGGGAGTTCTGCCGGACGACGGAGCTGGTGGACAGGGCGCTGCATCTGGTCCGCCCCGCGCTGACGGAGGAGCGCTGCGCGCAGTTCCCGTATTCGTTCTTTCCGTTCGTCTACGGCGTGTATCCCTACACCTCGGTCACGCCCAAGCAGGACGAGGCGATGCGGGCGGCCGGCATATCCTACCGGCGGTACACCGTATACGAGCTGGTGAAAATGACGGCCTCCAGGCTGCTGGAGGCGTGATTCGCGGCCCGGCCGCGAAACCAAAAAAAAGAAACGGAGCAAACGAATATGAGCAAAAAATTAGTCGCGTATTTCAGCGCCAGCGGCGTCACCGCGAAGCTGGCAAAGACGCTGGCCGACGCCATCGGCGCGGACCTGCATGAGATCCGGCCGGCGAAGCCCTACAGCAAGGCCGACCTGGACTGGACCAACTCCGGAAGCCGCAGCAGCGTGGAGATGAACGACAAGTCGTTCCGGCCGGAGATCGCCAACCGCGTCGCGGACATGGCGCAGTACGATACCGTCTATCTGGGCTTCCCGATCTGGTGGTACGTCGCGCCGACGATCATCAACACCTTCCTCGAGAGCTACGACCTGACCGGCAAGCGGATCATCCCCTTCGCGACCTCCGGCAGCAGCGGCATGGGAAACACCAATCAGGCGCTGAAGGCCTCCTGCCCCGGCGCGATCCTGCTGCCGGGCCGGCGCTTCGCCCCGCGCGCCGACGCCGAGCAGCTCAAGGCCTGGGCGGATCAATAGACGGGAGAGCCCTCCTCCCCCGAAAACGCGGCAAGGCGCCCGCCGGCAGAGCCGGCGGGCGCCTTTTCTCTTGATTTGCGGTCTTGCGGGTCCTGTGCCGCGGGAGCGTCAGTCCTTTACTCCGTACTCCCGCTCCAGCGCCTCGACCATGACGCGCACGGGCGCTTCCCGCCCCGTCCAGAACGTGAACGCCAGCGCTCCCTGGTTCACCAGCATCCGCAGGCCGTTGAACGTGCGGCAGCCGCGAGCCGCCGCCTCGTCCAGAAACAGCGTGTGAGTGCGGTTGGGGATGACGTCGCAGACGATGAAATTCGGACGTACGGTTTCGTAATCGATATTCGGCTTTGCCGAGGGATCGCCGAAGCCGATCGACGTCGCGTTTACCAGGATATCCGTATCATCAGGAACCGCGTATTTGCTGTCCCAATAAACGAAGGACGCCTTTGTCCGAGTCTTTTCGTTGAGCAGCTGCACAAGCTCCTCGCCCTGGTCGCGGATGATGTTGACGATCGTCAGGTCCCGGATGCCGGCGTTGGCCAGCTCCACCGTGATCGCGCGCGCAACGCCGCCCGCTCCGAGGACAACGGCTTTCTTGCCGCGTACGTCCACGCCGCCGTTTTTCAGACTCAGCATAAAGCCTTTTCCGTCGGTATTTTCTCCGCGCAGCTTTCCGTCCCGGTAAAAAATCGTGTTGACGGCTCCCATCACTTTGGCGTCGTCCGCCACCTCGTCCAGGTATTTCAGCACCTCCAGCTTATGCGGCATGGTGATGTTGATGCCCGCGAAATTCATGGCGCGCAGGCCGAGCATCGCGTTTTCCAGATCTCCCTGCTTCACCTGAATCGTCAGATAACGAAACGGCAATCCGCACGCGTGAAAGGCCGCCTGTTCGATCAGCGCAGAGGGATTTTCGTCCACAGGATCGCCGAATACGCCGACCAGCTGTTCCTGATAATTTCTGCTCACTTTTCTTTCAGCGCCTCACAATCCTATAATTTGGCTTAATAATTGTATTTGTCGACCGAGGAAGCATCAAAGATCAGCACGTTGCCGAGGATAACCTGTCCGCCGTCCTCGATCTTGCTGGTGCCGAGGCGGTCGGTCTTGATCTCGGTGGCGGTCTTGTCGATCTTACCGGTGGCCAGCTGATAGGCGGTCATGACCGCGAGATAGCCGAGGTCGGAGCAGCTCCACAGAACGCCGGTGTTCAGGGGATCGTCCGCGTTCTTGATGTAGGACTTCAGCGCGTTCGGCGTGGCGAGGCCGGTCAGCACGATGGTGTTCTTGTCCGGCTTGTTGGCCGCGGATTCATAGGCGGATCCCAGCGCGGGCGTGCCCATGGACGTGAAGGAGATCGCGCACTGGATCTTGTCGGAGCCCTCGCCCATGCGGCTGATCAGCGTGGCGCACTGGCTCTGGCACTCGGTCTCGTCGGAGCCGGGATAATAGACGTCGGTATCCTCGTTCTTGATGCTCATGTAGCTGTACTCGTCGGTCTTCAGCAGTTCCTTGATCGCGGCCAGCCACGCCTGGTGGTTGGACTCCGTCTTGGAGGCGGCGACGATCGCCAGATTGGCGGGCTTGCCGGGGCCGTAGCCTTTCTGCTTGAGTTCCTTGGAGGCGGAGTCGAGCAGGCCCTTGGCGATGTCGTTGACCGCGCACTGGTTCACAAAGAAGTCGCGCGAATCCTTGCTGGAGTCGGTATCGAAGGTGACGACCTTGATGCCCTTGGACATGGCCTTCTGCAGCGTCGGAACGATGGCGGCGGAATCCACGCAGCCGATGACGATGGCGTCGACGCCCTGGGCGATCCAGCCCTCAAGGATGTCCACCTGCTTCTGGTTGCTGGTCTGGTCCTGGGGAGGTCCGTCGTACAGCAGGTCGACGGGGTAGCCGTTTTTGTTCAGCTCGTCGATGGCTTCCTGCGCGCCGGTGGAGCAGGCGTCCCAGTAGTTCTCGCCCTTCATCTTCGGGAGAACGGCGATCTTCAGCTTTTTCGCGCTCGCGGCGGCGGTCGTGGTGTCCGAGGACGCGGCGGCGGTCGTCTCAGACCCGGACGCGGACTTTGTGGTTTCGGTCTTGGTCGTTGCGGACTTGGACGCGCAGCCGGTCATCATCGCCGACAGCAGCGCAAGCGTCAGAAGAAGGGACACAAGTTTTGCGATGTGCGTTCTGTTTTTCATGTTTCTGCCTCTTTCATTTAATTTTTATAATACCAGCCCCCGCTCGGGAGCAGGATTACCCTCGTATCAGCTTTTTGTTCCTCTGATAGCGGTGGATCGCCTCGTACACGACCAGGCTCACCAGCAGCACAGCGCCCTGAATGATCGTCTGCGCGTCGATCGCCAGATTCAGGACCGTCAGGCCGCTGTTGAACACCGCGATGATCAGCGTCGCCAGGACGGTGCCGCGCATATCGCCGACGCCGCCGACGATGCTCGTTCCGCCGAGCACGACCACCGTGATCGCCTTCATGTGCAGATTGGTGCCGGCGTCGAATTTCAGGGAGGTGAATCTTCCGATCCAGATCAGGGCGGCGACGGAGGCCGTCAGGCCCTCCAGCAGATAGGCGGCCATGATGCTCTTTCCCGTGTCGATGCCGCAGTACCGCGTGGCGTTTTCATTGAGTCCGATCGCGATCAGCTTCCGGCCGAAGCAGGAGCGATGCAGCAGGATCACGTACACCACCGCCAGCAGGGCATAAATGTAAATCTGGATCGGCAGGCCGAACAGCTCGAAATTGCCGAGCGCGGTCGCGGCCGGATAGGAATAGATGCTGTCGCCCTTGGAGATGCCCTTCGCGATGCCGAGGTACAGGTACATCGTGGCCAGCGTCGTGATCATGGCCGGGACGCGGGCGCGGGCGATGATGACGCCGTTGAGCAGGCCGCACGCGGCGCCGATCAGGATCGTCACGATCACGCCCGCCAGCGAGCCGAGCTTGCCGCCGACCATGCCGCCGGCCATGGCCGAAAGGACCATGATGTTGCCGCAGGAGAGGTCGATGCCGCCCGTCACGATCACCAGCGTCATCGGGAGCGCGAGCATTCCGATCTCCACCGCGTTCTTCAGCACGACCTCGATCACGTAGTCCGGGGACATGAACGCGGAGTTGCGCTGCGCGATCACGAAGAACGACACAATCAGGATCAGGAAAAGCGCCATATTAAAGTTGAATTCAAAATGCGTTCTTTTTTTCATTTTGCTTCACCCACTTCCTCCGGAAGCACGCGCTTCTTCTTGTGCTCGTAGATCGTCGTCGTTACCGATACCAGGATGATCACGCCCATCACCGCGTTGGACCAGTCGGGGCTGATGCCGATGTAGTTGATGGCCGGCCCGATGATGGCCAGGATCAGGGCGCCCAGGACCGTGCCCTGAATCCGTCCCGAGCCGCCGACCGTGCTCGTGCCGCCCAGCACGACGGACGCAATGAACATCATTTCCATGCCGTTGGCCATCGTGGGCGTGACGCGCTGGCTGGCCGTGGCGATGACGACGCCCGTCACGCCGTACAGCCCGCCCGCGATCACATAGGCGGCCATGAGGACCTTGTCGACGTGGATGCCCGCGAGCCGCGCGCCGTTGGCGTTGTTGCCGACCGCGTACAATTTCTTGGAGAACCTCGAATAGCGCATGAACAGGACCGCGATCACCGTGATGATCGCCATGACCAGCACGCTCGCCGGGAGGACGCCGAACAGCTTTGCCTTGAAGGCGAACCAGGTGAAGCTGTCCGGGAGATCGTAGATGGAGCCGTGCGACAGCAGCGGCAGAACGCCCTGATAGATCTGGCTCATCGCCAGCGTCGCCACCATCGCCGGGATCTTCAGCTTGGTGATGATGACGGCGTTGAGCGCGCTCATCAGCATGCCGCAGACAATCGCGATCGGCAGCAGGCCCCAGAACATGACCCCCATTTTGCCGAACGCCGCCACAATAATGCAGATCGCCGAGATGAGCGAGCCCGCCGCCACGTCGATGTTCGACGTAATGATGATCAGATTCATGCCGATCGCGGCGATCAGGATGTAGCTGAAGCGGTTCAGGATGCTCATGACGTTGTTCAGGTCATAAAATCCGTGGGCAAAAATTCCGAGAAAGCCCAGCACGACGATCAGAAACAATAGCAGGTACGCTTCTGTCGAGCGCTTTCTTCCCTTTTTCTCTCTTTTTTCTGTTGCTTCCATATTTGAGCCTCCTCAGATGTCCAGCGCGATCTTCAAAATTTTCTCCTGCGTTGCCTCCTGGTGGTTGAAACAGCCGGCGATCCGTCCCTCTTTCATGACGTAGATCCTGTCGCACATGCCGAGCAGCTCCGGAAGCTCGCTGGAAATCATCAGGATGGTCAATCCCTCCTGCGTCAGCTGACTGATAATCTTCATGATCTCCGCCTTGGCGTTTACGTCGACGCCGCGGGTCGGTTCGTCCATAATCAGCACCTTCGGATGCAGCGCCAGCGCTTTGGATACCGACACCTTCTGCTGATTGCCGCCGGAGAGGTTCGCGACCATGAAGCCCGTGTCGGGCGCCTTGATCTCCAGCTTCTCCCGGTATTCCTCCGCCATTTCATTCTCGCGCTTCTCGGAGATCAGCCTTCCCTTCGACACGTTCTGCAGCTGCGGCATGGAGATGTTTTTCGCGATGCTGAGGTCGGCCACAAGGCCGTACTTGCCGCGGTCCTCGCTCACATAGACGATCCCGGCCTCCTTGGCCTGACGGTAGCTGCTGATGTGCAGCTCCCTGCCCTCCAGCGTTACGGTCCCGCGCAGTTTTTTCGAAAGGCCGCAGATCGCCTCCATCAGCTCCGTCCGGCCCGCGCCCGCGAGCCCGGCGAAGCCCAGGATCTCGCCCTGCCGGACCGTGAACGAAATGTCCGTCAGGAATCCGTTGTCGTAGAGCCCCTCCACGCGCAGCAGCTCTCCGCCGATCTTGGTGGCGCTCTTGGGATAGTAGCTGTCCAGGCTGCGCCCGACCATGTCCGCGACAAGCGCGTCCTTAGTGGTCTCGGCGACGCGCTTTGTGGAGATCCACCGTCCGTCGCGGATCACGGTAACGCGGTCGCAGACCTCGAAGATCTCCTCGAGACGGTGGCTGATGTACACAATGCCGATGCCCTCGCCGCGCAGCTTCCGGATGATGGCGAACAGCGCGTCCACTTCGCGCTGCGTCAGCGACGCGGAGGGCTCGTCCAGAATCAGGATCTTCGCGTTGTGCGTGAGCGCCTTCGCGATCTCGACCATCTGCTTCTGCGCCATGCCGAGCTTTTTGATCTTCACGTTCAGGTCCAGCTGCGTACTCAGGCGGGCGAAGATCTCGTTCGCCTTTTTCTGCATCGCCGCGTAATCCAGAACCGGGAGCAGTCCGGCGCGCCTGACCTGCTCGTGACCGAGGAAGAGGTTCTCCAGCACGGTCATCTCCTCGAACAGACTCGTCTCCTGATAGATGATGGATATTCCCGCGTTATACGCCTCCAGAGGGTCCTGGAAGCTTCTTTTTTCTCCGCTCACGAAAATCTCGCCGGAATCCGGCTGATGAACGCCGCAGACTACCTTCATCAGCGTCGATTTTCCCGCGCCGTTTTCTCCGCAGATCGCGTGAATCTCTCCGCTTTTCAGTTCAAAATTGATATCGCTCAGCGCACGAACGCCCGGGAACGTCTTTACAATATGCTCCAGCTTCAGGACGGTCTCGTTCTTCTCCATTCGTTCACATCCCCTTGATTGAATTTTTAACTTCTCTTTTTTATGTTTTACTATCAAATTGGTAAAATGTCAACGTGTTTTAATTTTTTTGTGAAATATGATCATCTATTTTCAATTATTTTTAAATATTTAAATTTAAACGGTTGATTTTCTGCGCGCGCCGCCATATAATAAAGTCACTTACTGGAAAATGGGAGGTAGGAGATGGCAACTATAAAAGATGTCGCGGCTGCGGCAGGCGTTTCAATCGCAACGGTCTCCAATATGCTGACCGGCAAGAAAAATGTCAGCCCCGAAAAAACGACCCGCATTCTGGACGCCATGAAGGCGCTGAACTACGACGCAGGGCGGCTGGCCGTCCCGGCCGAGCAGCGGTCCATGACCATCGGCTTCATCGTCTCGCAGCTCGACACGGTCTATTTCCCCCTGATCATCCGCGGCATCCAGCGCATCGCGGAGGAGAACGGGTACAGCCTGATCTTTTATCCCACCAACTACAGCTCGCAGTCGGAGAAAAAGCACCTGAAGAGCCTGATCGCGAGCAAGGCCGACGGCATTATTCTCGACACCGTCGTGCCCGACTCCGACAGGGCTTACTGGGAATCCGTCATCCATGTCGGACGCGGCGGGCAGCGTTTTCCCATCGTCAGCATCCAGAACGACCTTTCCGCGCAGCAAATCCCGTCGGTCTATTTCAACAGCTTCGAAAGCGGCTACATCGCGACGAAGCACCTGATCGAAAAGGGCTGCAAAAAGATCGCCTGCATCACCGGCCCCTCCCACGTCCGCTGGGCGCAGGCGCGCTTCGACGGCTACCGCAAGTGTCTGGAGGACAACGGCCTTCCCTACAACAGCAGCTATACCGCCACGGGCGACTGCACGCCCGCCTCCGGCTATCGGATCGTCAATTACTTTCTGCTCAACGCGCTGGAGTTTGACGGCATTTTCGCCGAGAACGACCTGATGGCGCTCGGCGCCATCAAGGCGCTGATGGACAAGGACATGCGCGTGCCGGAGGACGTGCGCGTGATCGGCCACGACAACGTCTTCGTATCCTCCCTGACCACGCCGTCCATCTCCACCATCCACGTCCCCAAGCAGCGGCTCGGCGAGGAGGCCGCGCGCGTCCTGATCGGCCTGATCAATCACGAGGAGATCGCCCCGGATTACCACTACGAGCTCCCCCTTCAGCTGATCGAACGCCAGTCCACGAATATCTCGGAGCAGGCGAACTGGGATCTGTATCTGTTTTGATTTCCCTCTCCGCCGGGCCGGCGAGGCGCTCCGCCGTACATAAAAAAGCAGGCCGGGCAAAGTGAAGTTCACTTTGCCCGGCCTGTTTTTTTCAGGGGATACCCGTTCGTCAGCCGGGGCCGTCCTCCGGTCCGCGCGAGGCGTCGCGCAGCACGGAATACAGCCGCTCCGGGGCGATCGGTTTCGTGATGTAGTTGTTCATTCCGGCTTCTCCGGCCTTCCGGACGCTCTCCTCGAACGCGTCGGCCGTCATGGCGATGATCGGCACCGTTTTCGCGTCCGTCCGCTCCAGCGCCCGGATCGCCTCCGCCGCCTCGTACCCGTTCATGACCGGCATCTGAATATCCATCAGTACCGCGCGGTACTGTCCCGGCGCGGAGGCGCCGAACCGCTCGACCGCCTGACGCCCGTTCTCCGCGCGGTCGATCTGCAGGCCGAGCGAACTCAGGATCCGGATCGCGATCTCCGCGTTGATTTCGTTGTCCTCGGCCAGAAGGACCGTTCCGGCGAGCGCGCCCGCGTGCGCTTTTCCGCCGTCCCCGCCGCCGGCCGCGGCGAGCTGCGCGGGCGTCGCCTCCGGCAGGAGGAAGCGGACGAAGATCGACGTGCCCCTGCCGATCTCGCTTTCCACCCGGATCGTTCCGCCCATCAGGTCGACGAGCCGCTTCACGATGGAGAGTCCGAGGCCGGTCCCGCCCGTGAGCTTCTTCCGCTCCGGGTTGTCGTATTCCTGCGTGAACGGGTCGAACATCGTTTTTTGGAACTGCCCGCTCATGCCGATGCCGGTGTCGCTGATCTCGAAGCCGCAGTCGATCCTGCCGTCCGGCAGCTTTTGGCTGCGGGAAACGTAGGTGATGGTCCCGCCCCCCGGCGTATACTTCACCGCGTTGGACAGGAGGTTCAGCGCGATCTGATTGAAGCGGATGCGGTCCACGATCACGCCGCGGCCGCGGGCGGGTTCCCCGCCCAGCACCCGGAACGTCTGTCCGTTCCGGCGGCAGAGCGGCTCAAAAATGCTGCGGATGCTCTCCATGTATTCGTCGAACGAATACGGCTCCGGGTGCAGCTCGATCTTGCCGCTGTCGATCTTGGAGATGTCGAGGACGTCGTTGATCAGGCTGAGCAGGAAGGTGTTGGACGCCTCGATCCGGCCGAGGTCGTGCAGGAGCTTCTCCCGGTCGTCCGCGTCCTCTCTGGCAAAGGCGGTCATATTCGTGATGGCGCTGATCGGGGTGCGGATATCGTGGCTGATGCGGGAGATAAATTCCGTCTTGGCGCTGTTCGCCTTCTCCGCGGCGGCGAGCGCCTCCTGGAGCTGGCGCGTGCGCTCCTGCTCCTGGACGTAGGCCGCCGTGATGTCGGTCTGCACCGCCAGGATCTCGGCCCTGGCATCGTCGAGCCAGCGATACTGGACCTGCTTGCGGCTGACCGCGCCGTCGGGCGCGCGCCGGTCGTAGGTCACGGAGTACTCGCCCGAATCCGAGAGGCTGGAAACCAGGTTGTCCAGCGAGAGCATCCTGGTTATCTGCCCGGCGTCCGCGATATAGCGGCCGAGCGCGCTCCGCGCGCACGCGTCGTAGTCGTTCTCGGCCTCCAGATCCCAGTCGCCGCCGAACGCGGCCTCCGTCTGCGAGACGCTCCAGAATTTCAGCGTGCGCTTCGCGACGTTCAGAAGCGCCACATAGTCGCAGCTCTTCTCCAGCGTCAGCTTCGTGATCTGCTCCGTTTTCTTCTGCCTGCTGATGTCCCTCGTGTAGTAGAACGCCAGAACGTCCCCCGTGGAGGGCTCCGCCATCAGAATGACGCGGGTGGACATCCACGCGAGCTCGCCGCCCAGCAGCCGCCGGTATTCGATCACGACGTCCCGCTGTCCCGACTGGAAGAGCCGCAGCATGCCCTCGTGGCTGCAGCAGCGGATGAACTCCCGCCTCTGCTTTTCGTCCGGGATCTGCCGGGCGGCGGAGAGCAGCGTGGCGAGCGTTTCGGGCCGCTGCCTGTCGATGTTCGGCTCCGCCCTGCGCGCCTCCGCCAGCGTCCCGCCGTCGAAAGCCGCGGCGCGGGAAAGGCCCCCGCCCTCGTTGAAGGTGATCTCGGCGTCCCGGGTCACGTTGAAGCAGGCGGTGGCAAGATAGACGCCCCGCAGCGACTCCACGCGCAGCCGCTCGTCCGCGATCGCGCGCTCCGCCTCCACGGTTCGGTCGACGTTGAACACGTTGCCGATGGCCTTCACCGTATGGCCGCCTTCGTCCAGGATGCTCAGCATGTGGACGCGGTACCACCCGGACTTGCCCGCGAAATGCATGAGCACCGTGCACTCGGCCTCCGGCGCGCCGGCGGCGACGGCCCGCGCCATCCCGCGGTACGCCTCCGCGTCGGTCTCGTTCAGGCCGATGAAGCGGATGAAGGAATCCGGGTAGCCGTCCATGGCCTTGGGGAACCTGCCGAGCCTCACGGGGAGGATCTCCGCCTCGTAGCGTCCGCGGGCGGGATAATAGGTGAAGTGCAGGATATCCGAATAGGTCAGGATGTCGCGGAACACCAATTCCTTTTCCATCAGCTCCGTCTTGGTGCGGAGCATCTCGTCCACGTCGTAATAGGCGGTGTAGAACCGCTCGGTTCGCTCGTTCAGCGGAACATGGTTGGAGACGATCTCCACCCAGCGGTATTCTCCGCTGCCGCGCAGGAGGCGGACCCTGCAGCGGAGCTGGCGGTTTTCCCGAATCGACGCGGCGGTCTCCCGAAGCAGCGCCGGCCGGTCCTCCGCGAACGCCGCGTTGACGATGCCCCTGCCCTCATAGGCCGCGTAGGCCTCGCGCGTCGCGCCGATCATCTGATAAAAGCCGTCGTTCAGGTAATTCAGGCACAGCTCCCCGTCCGTGACGTCGATCACGCCGATGCCCGCGGGAATGGCCTCCGCGCTGAGCGCGCGCTCCCTGACCAGCTCCGCCTCGTGCTGGCGCTTGACCTGCTCGAGCTGCTGCTCGCAGAGGGCCGTCAGATCCGTCTGCGTCTCCATGATCAGGTCGCGGTGCCGGTCGAGCCAGGCGTATTTCACCTGCTTGTACAGGGTCCCGCCCGTTTCCGACCGGCGGCGGTAGACAAAGGAGTCCGTCCCGTCCCGATCCAGCCGCGCGGCGATGTTCTCGAGCCTGCCGTGATCGGCGAACAGCGCCTGATCCTCGGGGAAAATATAGTTTTTCAGGATGTCGCCGAACACCGCGTCGTAATCCACGCGCCGGTGCGGGCCGAGCCCGTAGCCCCCGTCCTGCTTCCACAGCTCGTAGCTGCGCGAGGCCGGGCTGATGAGCCCGATGTGGTCGTAGCGTTCCTCGGCGATTCTGGCGAGGATGCTGTCGTTGATCTTGCGGTCCGTAATGTTGATCGCGTAGGCGATCCCCTCCACGTCGCGGCTTACTGCGTTCTGGGTCATCGTGAGGAAGCCGTCGATCCAGATCGTGCTGCCCGCGGCGGAGCGGATCGGATACTCAATGGACATCTCCGTCGTGCCGTTTTGAAACTCGCGCAGGAGGTTGGGCAGCGTGAACCGCTCGCGGCACTCCCGCCGGATCTCCTCGTCCGAGATGATCTCCGCGCAGGCGGCCAGATACCCGTCCACCGTGCCCGAGGCCTGCTGCCGGCGCGCCGTCTCGTAGGGGCTCTGCGCGTCGGAGCAGATGTTCTTCGTCAGGTTCAGGCGGAACATGGCCATGGCGTTCGGGTTTGCCGCCGCGATCTGCCGGTAGAGGTTCTCAAAGCGCTCCTCCTCCAGCTTTTCCCGCTTCTTTTGCTCGGTGATGTTGGCGGTGAAAAACGCCGCCGCGTCGCGGCCGTACCATTCGATATCCAGCACGTCGTGGCGGTACCAGCGGTCCGTCGACGGGACGTGGTTCTCGTCGACGTGCGCCCTGCCGTCCCGCATCTTCGGCAGGGAGCACCAGGGGCACGGGGCCTCCAGCCCGTTGAAATACCGGAAGCACTGCTCGTTTTGGTAGCCGCGGCCCCCGCTGGCGCGCATCGCGGTCCGATTGACGTAGAGCAGCTCGTAGGACCGCTTGTCCACGACATAGACGTTCGTGTCCAGCTCGTCGAGCAGCTCGGCAAACTCCGAGGACGCGGCCGTGACCGTGGAGAAGGAGACCATGAGCACGGGCGCGCCGCCGCTCTCGCCGATCCGGCGCGCCTTGACGCGAACCCAGATCAGGCCCCGCGTCTTGTGCCGGATGCGGCAGGTCAGCGGAAAAACGGCGGCCGGGTCCGCGCTTTGCAGCGCCTCCGCCAGCTTCGCCGACGTCAGCGGACGGTCGGCGTCCAGCACGATGGCCGCCGCGTCCGGCTCGGTGAGCGCGCGGTATTCCTCCGGCGTCATTTCCGACAGAGCCGGCAGGCCCGGCGAGGAGAGAAGCGTCCGCAGGACGCCGTTCTCGACCCGGTAAACCGCGTATTCCCCCGGATTCGTCCGCCGGATCATCGACAGGACTCTCTCGTCAATCTCCATGTTCTTCGCACTCCCTCGCGCTGTTTTGTCGGCAGAAAAAGGTCTTTGCGGGCCAAAAGGGCTGCGGTCCGGGCAGCGCGGTCCTTTCCGCGGCGCCGCGCCCGATCGTCCGTCCGAACCCGTAAAGCGCCTCGCCGCGCGCGATTGGGGGGCACGGCGGTTGCTGCACATAATTTCATTTCATGTTCAATATATCACTTGTATTCATCGGATGCAACCGGCAGATGCGCGGCGGAAAAGCCGTCTCAGCTCTCCGTCTCCTCGCAGTCGGCTCCGTCGCAGGGCGTGATGCTCAGCGTGAGCTTTCCGTCCTTTTCCGCGAGCACGCCCTCTTTCTTCAGGCGGCTCCACTCGGCCGAAAGCCCCGTTCGGTCCACGAACAGATAATCCGCGAGCTCCTGTCGGCGGAACGGGATGGTAAACGGTCCGCCGCCGGCGAGCCGCATCTGCTCCGAGAGATAGGACAGGAGCTTGCGCCTCGTCGTCCTGCCGGACAGGTGGACCATTTTCCTGCTGATCGCCACGTATTTGTCGGCAAGCATATGCACCAGGTTCTCCATCAGCCGCCGGTGCTGGGGATACTCCTCTCCGCACGTGCGCAGAATGCGCGCGACCGGGATCAGCGCGACCGTGCTGTCCGTCTCCGCGACGACGCTGACGGGCATGGCCTGCTGCGTCGAGCAGGAAAAGGCGTCGCAGAAAAGCTGCCCCGGCACGAAGGAGCCGATGATGCTCCGCCCGCCGACGGCGTCCTCGTAGATCGAGCTGATGCGCCCGGAAAGCACGATCCCGAGCCTGTCCGCCGCGGAACCGGCCGGCATGATCCGCTGCCCTCTGGCATAGGCCTGCTTCCGCGCCTGCAGGCACTCGAGCAGGGGGAGCATCTCGTCCGCCCGGACGCCCTCGAAGAGGGGGTTGTTCCGCAGCAATTCAATGGACTGGATCATATTTTGTCCCTCCGTGTCGAAATTTCGACATACTGATGATTCGGATGGTATTACAATTTATCCAGATCGTCAAGCTTTTTCGACGAAAACGAGGGCGGCCCGAAGATGCCGACGAAAGGAGCCATCCATGAATACAAGACAGCTGCATTCCGAGATGAAGATGAGAGGAAGCGCCGACGTGACCTACCTCGGCCGCGCCGTGGACGAAATGATCTGGCGCTTTATGGAGGAAAACAAAATTCCCGGCCTGACGCTTGCCATCGTGCAGGCTCCCTACATTCCCCGCGTCGTGGGCTACGGCCTGTCCGACGAAAAGCAGCGCCGGCTCGCCTCCGCCAACACCATGTGGCCCGTCGGGCCCATCTCTCAGGCCTTTGCCGCGGTCGCCGTGATGCAGCTCTGCGAGCGCGGGCTGCTGAAGCTCGAGGAGCCGGTCGGGACCTATCTCCCGGAGCTGCCCGAGGCCTGGCGGCCGATCCCCGTGATCGCGCTGCTGCGCCACGCGTCGGGGCTGCCCGACTACCGGAGCGCCGAGGGCTGGCGCTTCGACCGGGCCTTCGGCTTCGCGCAGCTCGTTTCCATGGCCGGCGCGGAGCCCCCGGCTTTCGCGCCGGGCACCGCGGTCGCGCTGAGCGCGACCAACTTTCTGCTCCTCACGGAGATCGTGGAGCGGGTCAGCGGACAGAGCTACCGCGACTTCGTAAAGGAAAACCAGATCGATTTTCTGAACCTCCGCCACACCGCCTTCGCGGAGGATCTTCCGGGCTTCTTTGCCGAGGATGTTTCCAAAACCGGGAACGTGCACCAGCTCTTCAAGGCGGACGGCCGCTACATCGATCCCATCGAGCCGGCGCAGAGCTACGGCGAGGACGGCGCCGCCGTGCCGCGGGTTCCCTCCGGCGGGCTTCGCGGCTTTTCCGACGTCTGGGCCTCGGCGCAGGACGTCTCCTTCTGGGACATCGGCCTGGCGGGCGGCGTGCTCATCCACGCTCCGGAAAACCGCGCCATGGTCTACGCGCCGTGGAAGCTGCCGGACGGGGAGACGGTTCCCGCCGTGGCCGGGTGGCAGTTCTATCACCACCGGGGGCTCATGGACATCAAGGGCTCCGTGCCGGGCTATTCCAGCTTCCTCAGCCGCTTCACCCACGCCGAGGAGCTCGTGTGCGTGACGCTGCTCGCGAACAGGGAGGGCGTCGATTTCACGAATCTCGGCCGCCGCATCGCGGGCGCCTTCGGGGACCTGCTCTCCACCAATTTCGACGACAACCGGCTGTTCCTCTATGAGAGCCAGTTTTCCGCCGAAAAGACCGTGCAGCGCCTGGAGGCGGAGCTGGGCCGGCGCGGCATCCCCATCTTCGCCGTGTTCGATCACGCGGAGAACGCGCGGCAGGCTGGTCTTGCGCTTCGTCCCACCACCGTGCTGGTGTTCGGCTCGCCGAAGGTCGGCACGGGCCTGATGCAGCTCGACCAGAGCATTTCTCTGGAGCTTCCCCTGCGGATCTCCGTGTGGGAGGACGAGGCCGGGAGCGCCTGGCTGGCGTTTGTGCGGACGGAGGTCACCGCAGAGGCGTACGGTCTGGCCGGCAATCCGACGCTCGCCGCCATGCAGAGACTTCTGGAGGGTCTTGTCGCCGGGGCCGGCAGCGTCTATTGACCGGTGCCGACGGCTGAAAATAAAGAAGCGGGGCCGGGCGGCTTTTGCCGTCCGGCCCCGCCGGTCCGTTCAGCCCCGGACGCCGTTTTCCAGGCGTCCGAGCAGCGCGCGGCAGCCCGCCTCGATGTCGCGCCACGCGGCGCCGAAGTCGTCCGTGTACCAGGGGTCCGCCACGTCTCCGGGGCGGTCGGTGTAGTCCAGGAGCAGGCGCATTTTGCCGGCCTCGTCGCCGCCGCAGATGCGCCGCATGTTCCGCAGGTTCTCCCGATCCATTCCGATCAGGAGATCGTAACGGCCGTAGTCGGCGCCGGTGAGCTGCCGGGCCCGTTTGCCGTCGCAGCGGATGCCGTGCGCCGCCAGTTGACGTCTGGCGGGGGGATAGACCGGATTTCCGGTCTCCTCCGAGCTGGTGGCGGCCGAGGCGATCTCGAACCGATCGGATCGTCCCGCTCTGGCGGCCATATCCTTCATCAGATACTCCGCCATCGGACTCCGGCAGATATTGCCGTGGCAGATGAACAGTATTCTTGTCATGCGGTTCCTCCGGGTCTGTTGATACGCTTCCAGTATAACACAGGCCGGCCTCGTCGTCGAGCCCATGTTCCCGTGCGCGGCGGCGGACTTATGGCGCGGCGCAGGCGCGCAGGCCGTGTTCGGCTCCATGCCCGCCCGCGGCGCAGGCCCCTCGGAACCGCCGCAAAAGCGGCCGGTTTCCTGTTGAAACCGGCCGCTTTTCGTTTGGGAGCTTATGATCCGAATATCCTTCCTGCGCCGCCGCGGCGGGGGATCGGACGCCTGGCGGCGGCGGAGACCTTCGGTTTATTTCAGAACGTTCCGCGCAAAGCGCATAAGCATCGCGGCCACCTCGGCGCGGGTGGCTTTCCCGGCGGGATCGAGATACAGCCTGCCGCCGCGCGCTCTGCCGTTCATCAGTCCCGCGGCGTTCGCCCACGCCACGGCGTCCTTCGCCCACGGGGCGACGCGTCCCGCGTCCGCGAAGCCGCTCAGATCCGCCTTCGCCGCGAGGCTCTTGCCGCGGTACGACGCGTAGCGGTACAGCGTCGCGGCGAGCTGCTCGCGCGTCACGCCCGCGTCCGGGTCGAACCTTCCGCCGCCCACGCCCTCGACCAGCTTTTTCGCGCTGCCCCAGGTCACGGCGTCGGTGTACCAGGTATCCGGCACGTCCGCGAACGGATTGACGCCCACGCTCGCCGGCTCGCCGTCCAGGCGGTAGAGCACGGTCGCGAGCATTCCCCTGGTCATGCCGCCGTCCGGGCGGAATCTTGTTTCGGACACGCCGTTGAAGAGCCCGTTGTCCACCGCGAAATCCACCGCCTCGCGGAACCACGCCGGGTCGGGCACGTCCTCGAATCTGCGTCCCTTCTTCGCGGCCGCCGCGTCGACGGCCTTCAGGGCCGCCGTCATGGCGCTCTCCGCCGCGGCCTCGTCCTGCGCGCGGCCAACGGCGGCCTGGCCGGCTGCGCGGGCCTTTTCGATCGCCGCCGCGCGCGGTCCGAACGCGTCCGCCGCTCTGGTCTTTGCGTAGTCGGTCAGCTTTTTCCCGGCCGCCTCCTTCGCGGAGCCGAGCGCGTCCCGTGAACCGCCGGACGAGCTTCCGCCCGTTCCCGGCTGCGCCGCGGCCAGCTTCTGATAGGCCGCCTCCGCCTCGAGCAGCGTCAGATAGTTGCCGACCTCCTTCTTCTGTTCGTCGGTCAGCGCGTCGTACGCCGCCCTCGCGGCCTCGATTTTGCTTCGGCTGCCGAGGCTGACCGCGCCGATCGCGCCGATCAGGCCTGCCGCGGCCCCGGCCGCTCCGCCCGCGGCGCTTCCGCCGAAGACCTTCCATTCGCAGACGCCCACGCCGTTTTCGTCGTTGGCCTGCTTGGTCATCACGAGGCGGACGGAGGTCGTGGACACCGCGTCGAAGGTCGTCTTGTTGAAGCCGTCCATCGCCGTGCCGCAGCCGGACGCGTTCGCGACCGGCTGCCAGCTGCCGTCGTCCGCCAGGTACTCGTATACATAGGTCTTCGGCACCAGAATGCCGCCGCTGGTGTACTTGCCCTCGTCGCCGTCGTACCAGAAATAAACATCGGCGCTGCTCAGGCTGACCTTCGCGGGCCAGGTGTAGGTGATCGTCTCGCTCGCGCTCGTGTTGCCCCAAGTGCCGTAGCGCGGCTTGGCCGGATTATAGGAGGAGCCCGACGGCGTTTTTCCGTCGTTGACAGCCGCGAGCGACTCCCAGCTGGAGACGAAGGACGTCGTTACCGCCGCAGTGTACGCCAGATTGCCGTCCGCCGCCTTCAGCTCCGAGAGCACCTTTCTCAGCTTCGCCGCCGCGGCGTCGATCGCGTCCTGCGCGGCGCCCGCGTTGTCGAGAACCGCCTGCGCCTCGGCAAGCGCGGCCTGAATCGTCGCCGCCGTGCCGTCCGCGAACAGGCTCGCGTCGATCGCCTTCGCCTGCGCGATGGCGGCCTTGAGCGCCGTGCGGTCGAGGAAGCTGCCGTAGCCGTAGACCTTCCACTCGAGCACGCCGCAGCCGAGCGCCAGCGGCGTCATCGTCATGCGGATGGCCGTCGTCGAGACGGGCGAGAACGTCGTGGTGTTGTATTTGTTCAGCGCCGTTCCCATGCCCGCCGCGCCGGGAAGGGCCTTCCACCGGCCGGCGCTGTCCTTATACTCGTAATAAACCGTTTTCGGCTGGAAATTGCCGCCGCTGTCCCGGAAATAGTAAGCGTCGGCGCTGTCGATGACGACGGGCGCGTCCCAGGTGTAAGCGACCCAGGCCGGGTCGCCCTGCGCGCCGCGCCAGTTGTGCCACGCGCCGTTGGAGGTGTCGTTCGAGGCCGAGGGCTCGTGGCCGTCGTTCAGGCCCGCGACGCCGCCGAGGTCGTCGGTCGAATTGATGATGGCCGTCGCGGCCGCGAAGGGCGCGACGTTCTTCTTCCCGCCCGAGACCGCGTAGACCGTGCAGGCCACGCGCAGCGCCGTGCCGGCGACCGTGCCGCCGACCTCGAAGCTGCCTGCCGAGGCATAGCTTTCCGCCGGAACCGCGTCCCAGGTTACGGCGGAGGCGGCGACCGTGCCGTCCGCGAGGATGACGCTCAGCTCGGCGGGGAGCGCGGGAGCCGCGCCCGTCTGCGTGACGACGCCGCCGCCGCGCTGTACGCCGTCGGCCCGGTCGTCCATGACCACGGTGATCTGCTGCTCGGAGGATTTGTCCGCATCGGTGACGACGACCCTGACGACGTAGCTTCCGGCCTTGGCGACCTTCAGCATCGCGTCCTGCCTGCCGGCGTTCCCGATGACGGCTCCGCCGCCGTCGGGCTGGCTGACGACGCTCCAGGCGTATGCCGCCGTGCCGTGATAGAGCGGATCAAGCGTCGCTTCCGCGTGCAGGTCGGCAACCGTCGGGTTCGCGGAGTCCTGCGTCCCGCTCGCGCTGCCGATGACCGGCGCGGTACGCTCGGGCGCCTCGCCCAGCGTGAGCGTCAGCGGGAAGGCGGTCGTCTTTTCGCCGTCGCCGACGGTCAGCGTGACCGTATAGCTGCCGGCCTTCGTGCCGACGGCGGTCGTGTTGGGCCTTGCGGGCGTGCCGATCGTCATTTCCGCGCCGTCCGGCTTTGCCGTGACGGCCCACGCGTAGGTCAGCGCGCCGCCGGGCGCGCCGTCGTCATAGGCCTCGCTTCTCAGGCGGAAGGGTACGACGGCTTGAAGCGTATCCGCCTCCGCCCTGGCGGAGACGGACGGCGCGGCGTTCTCGCCGCCGCTCATCGCGGTCAGCTCGAGCACGGCCGTTTCTCCCGCCGGGATCATCGCCGCCGCCGTTCCGGCCTTGCCGGCGACGCGGCACTGTCCGGCCTCGGCGCTGTTGACGGTGATTTTGTAATAGCCGTCTTTGAGGCCCGCGCCGCTCAGCGCGACGCTTGAGAGATGGGCGGTCTTTTCGCCGCAGGCGAGCGTCAGCTTCAGGGAGCTGCCGTCCGCGGCGATCTCCGCCTTGGTGCAGGAGTCCTGCGCGAGCTCCGCGTAGATTTTCTCGTCGATGACGTTCAGCCGCTTGCCGAAGCCGTCGAGCGGGACGACGGTATAGACGCCGCCGGTCTTATCCGCGGAGCACCCGTAGCCGAAGAGGCCGAACACGGGGTCGGTGACGACGTCGGCGCTGATGCTCAGCATCGAGCCGTAAAGGCCCTCGTCGCTCTCGCCTGAGAAGTCGTTCCAGCCGTTGTTCATCACGCGGGAGCCGCCGTCGTTGACGTTCATGGCGCCGTAGCCGCCCTTGTACATGGTGTATCTCCAGCTCGCGGAGCCCACGGAGGAGGCGGAGATCTGGCCCATATTGACGGCGTTGAAGTTGGAGAGCTTGGCGGCGTAGCTCATACGCTCCGCCCACGCGCTCGCGTCCGCCGCGCCGTCGGATTCATAGCGCAGATAATCGTCCATGATATAGCCCGCCAGCGAGGCCGTGTACTGGAAATTCCACCAGCTCTCGCCGCCGATGAACACGGGGTCGGCGTAGTGATACCAGGTGGGCTGGATGCCGCGCATCGCGCGGGTCTTGCGATTGGCCATGCCCATGGAGGTCAGGGCCGCCGCCGCGCGGGTATCGGAGGGATAATAGGTGCGCAGCGCCTTGGCGGCGGCGTACGCGCCCTCCTCGCCCGTGTTGTCGTAGGCAAACTCGGAGCCGTAGGGGTACGTCGCGTTGGTGACGCTGGTGCCCTTGTCTTTGGCGAATTTGGTCTGGAGCTTCCCCGCCTCGTTCGTCATGCCCTCGGCACGGAGCGCCTCGATCATCTGGGGAACCTGCTGCTCGCCGTAGTAGCCCACGTCGCCGCTGTCCACGCGGTTGTAATAGATGCCGTAGGCCTTTTCCAGATAATACTCCGGCGGCTCGCGGTAGCGCATCAGGTCGGGATACGTTTTCTCGATCCGGTACATGTTGAAGAAGCCGGTGGCCTCCATCATCTCGGAGAAAGTACGGGTATAGGGGCTGCCGCTCGTGCTGTACACGCCCGAGGCGGACAGGTAGTTCGCGACGGTGAAGGAGTCGTGCGTGTTCTTCATGTAGCGCTCCCACATGAAGTCGATCAGGTATTTCTCTATGGCCTCGATCTGCTCCTTGTCGGGGTTGAGGTAATTCTTCATGGTGATGGAGTTGATGTTGTCGTGGCTCCAGTCGTCGCCCCAGTGGCTGCGCTGGCTGGAATCCTTGCCGGAGGAGAGATACCAGTCGCTGAAAATACCGTAGGTGGCGCTGGCGGAATCGTTGTCCTGGGTGCTGTCGGTCATGAATTTCGCGTGGGTGTTCACGGTGTCCGAGAGCTTCGCAAGGACGTTGAACTCGCATTCGGTGAATTTGTCCACATAGGTATCGCCCACCTTGAGCTTATAGCTTACGCGGACGCTGTTGTTGCCGATGCAGCCGAATTTCAGGCTGTAAATATGGTGCTGCTCGCCGTCCACGGTCCTGGTCCCGACCAGCTGGCAGGACTTTCCCGTCTCGCTGTGCGCGCCCAGCCCGGTGCGGGAGTTGTTCACAAGGCCGTCCCCCCGCGTGGGGATGTGGGCCTCGTCGAACGGATCGTTTTCATGGACGCAGGAGATCTGCACGTTCACGTCTTTGATGAGGCTGTCGTCGTAGTGGAGATCCAGTCTGGTGTCCATATTGATCGCCGTCTGGAAGCCGGGGACCGCGACGGCGTCGATCATTCCCTCTTTATAGAGGATCGAGCGCATGTTTTTCTCGCGCTGCTCGATGGACGCGGAGGCGTTGTTGGCGCTGGCCGCGCTCTCCTGCGGCGTGTTGTCGCCGGCGCGGACGGCGGAAAATCTGAACTGGTACGTTTTGCTCTGAGACGGCGCGAGCACGAGACTGCTGGCGTCGGTGAAGTAGCCGCGGCCCGTCTTGCGGATGTCCTTGGAGTGGACATAGTAGACGCTCAGGCCCGGCTGCCACCCGCCGCTGTCGCCTGTCCAGTTGGAGAACAGGCTTCCCGCGCGGTTGTCCGTCACGCCGTTGTTCGAGCCCACCCAGTTGTCCACGTACTCGATCCTCGCGCCGCTGGAGGCGACCGGCGTGAAGAGCATGTAGTCGCCCTCGCCGCTGCAGCGGACGGCGTAGGCGTAGCCGCTGTCCGCGCCCGCGAAGGTGTGAGCGGTCACGCGTTCGTTGTACACGCTGTCCTGGCTGGTATACTTGTTGTTCCACGGCATGGGCAGGCCCACGTCGCCGAATTCGATGTACTTGCCGCTCTTGTTGGTGAGCGTGATGCTCCAGAGCAGGGAGCCGTCGGCCGTGTCCGTGTTGAAAACGGATTTGACGTCGAAGCCCTTCATCGTGCGGCTCGCGGTGGAGGTCAGATCCTGACCCTTGAAATCGACCTCCACGGACTTGTCGCCGACCGTCTTGGTGATGTACGGGTTGCCCGCCAGCTTCGCCGACGCGTCCGAATAGGTGGTGGAGCCGCCGGCCGCCAGCGTCCGGTTGGTGTCCGCCTCGGTAAAGCCGGTGTTGTCGGCCGGGAAATTCCCGTCGTCGCTGGTGCGCGTGGAGAAGATCATCTCGCCCATCCACTGGTGCTGCGTCCCGTTCTGGGGGCTGGTGTCGTTGGGGAGGACGAAGTTGATCTCCTCATTGTACCGGTTGAGCGGATTATTTTTGATGTTCAGCTTCTCGATCTGCCCCAGATCGCCGATCTTGACGCTGAGACTGTCGTTGGCGATCGCGCCGGTCGTGTCGGCGGCGAGGACCCGCGTCCCCGGAAGCTCGCCGAAAAACAGCGAGCCGGTCAGCGCCAGAGCCAGCGCCAGCGACAGGAATCGCTTCAGATTTGCCGTTCCCTTTCTTTGCATCGTATGCCTCTCCTTCTGCCTGTTTCTCATATCGTTCCGAGACGCCGCGCTATTTCAGCGCGCTCTGCGCGAACCGCATGAGCATCGCGGCCACCTCGGCGCGGCCGGCTCTGCCGGCGGGATCGAGATATTTCGCGCCGCCGGCGGTCTTTCCGTTCATCAGTCCCGCGGCGCAGGCCCACGCCACGGCGTTCTTTGCCCAGGAGGCCACGCTTCCCGCGTCGGCGAAAGCGCTCAGCTCCGCCTTCGCGGCGACGTTTTTGCCCTTATACGCCGCGTAGCGGTACAGCACGGCGGCGAGCTGCTCCCTTGTGACCTCGCCGTCCGGATTGAATTTGCCGCCGCCCACGCCCAGGATCACCCTGCTCGCGCTGCCCCAGGCCACGGCGTCCCGATACCACGTCTCGGTGCTGTCGCTGAACGGGCTGTCGCCCGAGACCGGAGGCTTGCCGTCCAGACGGTACAGCACCGTCGCCAGCATGCCCCTCGTCATGGCGCCGCGCGGGGCGAACCTTGTCTCGCTCACGCCGTTGAAGAGGCCGTTGCCCACCGCGAAGTCCACGGAACCGCGGAACCAGGCCGCGTCCGGCACGTCCTCGAAGGTCTGCTTCTTTTTCACGGACGCCGCGTCGATGGCCGCCAGGGCCGCCGTCATGGCGCGCTCCGCCTCGGCCTCGCTCGTCGCCTTGTCCACGGCGGCCTGGCCGTCCGCGCGGGCCTTCTCAATGGCGGCAGCGCGCGGGCCGTACGCGTCCGCGGATTTCTCCTGCGCGCGCTCGCTCAGCTTGCGTCCCGCCGCGCGCCGCGCGGCGCCGGTCGGGTCGGAAGCGCCGCCGGACGAGCTTCCGCCCGTTCCCGACTGCGCCGCGGCCAGCTTCTGATAGGCCGCCTCGGCCTCCAGCAGCGTGAGATAGTTCGTCACCCTGGCCTTCTGCGCGTCCGTCAGCGCGTCGTAGGCCGCTCTGGCGGCCTCGAGCCCGCTCCGGCTGCCGAGGCTGACCGCGCCGATCGCGTCGATCAGCGACTTCGCCGCGTCCGCGGCCTTCTGATCCGCGTTCTCCGACGCCGTCACATGGACGGTGAGCGCGGCCTTCATGGCGGTGCCGGCCACGCTACCCTCATAGGCCAGATCCCCGACCTTCGAGAGCGCCTCCGCCGGGATCTCGGGCCAGACGACCGACGCCCGCAGGCTGTCGTACGCGCCGTCGTTGTAGCCGACGAGGACGGTTTTCGGCAGCGCCGGCACGACGCCGGCCGGCGTCGTGACCTCCACCGGCGCGACGCTGGTGATGGTCGCGCTGTCGAGGTCGCTGCGGACATAGATCGTAGCCGTCGTTGTTTTGCCCGTGGAGGGGTTGATGCCCCTGACCGTGGCCTGCCCGTCGGCCGCGATCGCGTCCGCCGGAAGCGTCTCCCAGGTGATCGGAACGCTGATGAGCGCGCCCGCGCCGGTCCGGCCGCCGACGGTCGCCGGCAGAGTCGGCATGACGCCCGGCTTGGTGGCGAGCTTCACCTCGTCGAGCGAGGCGATGTCGACCGAGGCGTAAACCTTGAACCGGTAGATGCCGTTTGCCGACGCGCCGGACTTCACCTTGACGTAAAGCCGCAGCCGCGTGGCGGTGACGGGGGTGAAGAGGATGCGGTTGTACCGGTCCTTCGCGATCGCGTTCTCATAGGCGGTGGATATGGCGACGTCCTGCCATTTGCCGTCGCCGTCCATGTATTGCATCCGGAAGGAGGCGGGGATCTGCGTCCCGCCGCCGTCGTCGTACCAGTAGACGTCGCTGCCGCCGATCGTCACGGGGCTGCTCCAGGTATAACCCACGTAGTGCTCGCTGCCCTCCGTCTGGCTCCAGTTGCCCCAGCCCTTGCCGGTGCCCGCGTTGGAGCTGGTCGGCTCGAAGGACGCGTTGTTGATGCCGCTGAGCTTCTCCCAGCTTGAGGTGTGGTCGCTCTCGACGCTCGCGGCGCCGGGCGCCACATCCTCGCCGAGCGCGGCGGCGGAGGACGCGGCCAGCGTCACCGTGATCTCCGCCGCGGTCTCCAGCTCGCCGTCGCTGACGGTGAAGCGCAGCTTATACTCCCCCGCCGCGGAGCCGGAGAGACGCGCCGTCGGTCTGTCGGCCGGATCGAGGATGGCCAGCGCGCCCTCCGGCTTGCTCACGACCTCCCAGCGGAAGGTCATATCCTTGTCGTAGGGCTTGCCGTCGTCGGCGCAGTCGGCCCTGACGGTGGTATGCAGCGCGCCCGCGAGGGCGGCGTCCTCCTTCAGGGTGACCCGCGGCGCGGTGTTGTCCGTGGTCTCCGGGCGCTCTCCGCCCTCGGCAAAGAGCTGGATCTCGGTGACCGCCGTATAGGCGGAGTCCCTGTTCGTGAAGGTGAAGCGCATCCGGTCGGTCGTGACCTCCCTGAACTTCACCTCGTTGTAGTTGGCCTTCGGCGCGGCGGGCTCGCGGGTCTGGTTGGACACGCTCTGCCACGCGGCGCCGTCCCAATACTCCACGGAGTATTTGCCCGGCTCGGAATAGCCGCCCTTCTGCCTGTCGTTGTAGAAGTACAGCGCGGCCATGTCCACCTTTTTCGCGCTTCCGAGGTCGAGCACGAGCGAATCCTTCTCGTTCGTGCTGCCGTAGTTGCCCCAGAACGGCATATCCACCGTGGTGCCGTCGGTCACGGCCTGCGGGTCCGGCTTCGTCTCGTTGACTGCGGCGGACGTGGAATCGCTCCCGTCCGCGCGGTGCTTTTCGGCCCACGAGGCGGCGCGCGCCTTGTCGGGCGTGAAGGTGGCGGTGACAGAGGCGCCCTCGGCCAGGTTCGTCATGCCGTGGATGCCGGACTTCTCCAGCATATTCAGCACCTTCGGCTCGGTGAGGACGGTGTTCAGCGCCGTCGGGACGGCCGCTCCGCCGTTGTTGGTCAGCACGGCGGCCGCCTTGTCCGGGAACTCCGCGGTCTTTTCGGCGGGATCGTACACGACGTGCGCCAGGCTGTCGAGGGTGAAGGCCAGCGCGCCGTCGATATAGAGGGAGTAGCCCTCGGGCACGCTGCCGTAATACCGCTTCCCGTCGCCCGGCTTATCCCAGACCACCGTGAGGTTGCGGCCGTGATAGCGGGCGTTGTTCACCATGAAGTGGTCGTAGGAGAAGTCGATGGGCGAGAGCTCCAGCTTGTCGTCGGACCGGGGCCGGATGCCCGCCATATCCTCGAAGAAGATATAGTTGTAGTTGCCCAGGATGTTGTGGTAGATCCAGGAACGGTAATAGTTGTCGTTCGTCTTGCCGTCGATGTTGTAAAATTCGCTGTTGTTCGGATAGCGCACGTCGCCGCCGTCGGGATAGATGTTCCACGCCATCCACTCGGTCATCATGGCGAGCATGTCGTCGGTGATGTACTTCTGCTCCTTGTCGTACGTGCGCAGGGCGGACTCGTAGAGTCTCGCCTGCACGGTGAAGTTGATGTTGGAGAAGTTGTTGGAGCCGGAGGCGCGCTTGTTGTCCTCCTGGTTCGCGGTATAGTACGGGAAGATGGGGAATTCCGTCCCGTTGCTGAAGGCCCTGAGCGCCTCCTTGTATTTCGCGACGGAGGCGGAGTCCGTGGGCACAACGCCCACGGAGAAGTAGTTGTAGTTGTTCGACTCCGTCAGGTCCACCAGGTTCGGCTGGTCGGCGTTGTGCTGCGTCGAGGTGGGCGAGACGGCGTAGGTCTCGAACTTCTGATCCTTGCTGCACCACAGGAGCGAAAGGATGTCGGAGCGGATATTGTCGGCCAGCGTCCGATAAGTCGCGGCGAGCTCGGTCTTGCCCGTGAGGCTGTAGAGCTTCGCCGCCGCGTCGGCGGCCGCCCAGACGTAGGCGTTCTCGCCGTGCGCCTTCCAGGTGCCGGTCCCGGCGGCGCTCATGGAGATGGTGTCCGCGTCGTTGCCGGTCATATAATTGTTCCGGTAGGCGATCAGGTGACGGTTGGGGATATGGTTCCCGTAGTGCTCGAGCTGTCCTTCGGCGTCGTGGCCGAAGTAATAGGCCAGGTTGTCCGCCAGCTCGGCGCCTCCGCCGATGACGTTGAACGCCTCCAGGCCGGCCTCGGCGATATACTGGCCGTAGTGGTTGTTCCAGTTGCTGCGGTTGCCGGGATTGTCCAGAAACGCGCTGCTCTGCGAGGAGTTGCCCACGGACAGGAGCTGACCGTAGGGCAGATACGCGCTGCGGAGCCACTTGGTGTCCTGCAGGTGCATCGGCTGCGTCAGCGCGATGGCGTTGTTGTAGCCCAGAACGCCCTCGATGGTGACGGGGTACTGATAGTCGTAGCCCGGGATATTGGCGTCGAGCGAGTTGAAGCGCTCGGACCACCAGCGGTAGTCGATCGCCTTCTGGATCGCCTTCTTGGGCACGTCGATATAGGGCAGATTCTGCGCCCAGTACAGGTTGTATTCCGCCTTCTGCGCGCGGATCGCCGCCAGGTTGGACAGGCCCGCGAAGCGCACGTAGTCTGTGGCCGAGGCGGGGATCTCCTCGGTGGTGAAGGCCATGACGACCTTGAAGTCCGCGCTGCCGTTCGCCGGAACGGTAATGGTCCGGGTGAGCGTGCCGTCGCCCTCGCCGTAGCCGAAGCCGTCGCCGGTGAGGCGTGTGGTGATCTCCGTCAGGTTGGACGGGGACGAGACCTTTCCCGTCAGCTCGGGAACGTCCGTTCCGTTGACCGATACGGTGCCCTTTTCGGACACGAAGCCGGAGGCCGCGCTGACGGTAACGGTCTGGTCGGCGCCGGAGGTGTTGCGCAGGGTGACGGCGGTGACCGCCACGTTCTCCTGGCTGATAAACTTGGTCACGTCCGCCGCGAGTCCGGTCCCGACGGCGTAGGTGCCCGCCCAGTTGCTGGGGCAGTTGACGCGCTTGGAGGTGTCCTCCTTCGCGCTCAGGGCGCTGCCGCCGCTTTGGAAGGTAACGGCGTACATGTTGCCGGTCAGCGGCTGGTGATAGGCGGTGCTGCCGCCGAAGCCGATGACCGCCGGGTTGCTGGTATACATATACAGCGCACGGCCTCTCGTCAGGAAAGTGTTGCCGTCGTTGTTGCCGTTGGAGCCCGAGTCCCCGTCGGCCACGCCGGTCCTGCCGAGGATCCTGTCCATATAGAAGGAGTCGCCGCCGGCGGCCAGATCCTTCCTGTAAATTTCCATCATGATGTCGCTCTCCGAGCCGGAGACGCCGAGCTTGCTCAGGTCGAACACGTCGTCGAGCAGCTCGGTGTTCTTGAACGTGGGATAGCCGATCTTCAGCGCCGCCGGGGACGTGTCGTCTCCGGCCAGCGCGCCGGGAATGAGATTGAGCAGCATCGCTGTCGTCAGAATACCGGCCGCAAGCCGGTGTATCAGCTTACTTTTCATATTTCTTCCTTTCCTCCGCTCCGCGCGCGGCGTGCCGCCGCGCGCGCTGATTTTCGCAGTCCTCCCGAATTTCCTCCCCTCCGGCCAGTCAGCGTTCCCTGCGGGCTGTCCGTTGCAAAAAATATAAACGATTACTAAAAATACTGAAAAAAATAACCGTATCGGCAATTTTCGCCGTATTTATAGTAAACGTTTAACATATATGACGAAGAAAGCATACCACACGGTTTTGGCCTTGTAAATACTTTTTGCAGGAATTCATCTATTCTATACAAAGTTTTTGCTTCAATTTGTGCACTATTCATCCTCGTTTTTTGGGCTTGCTTCTTCCTCCCCGGTAAAAAGAGCCGCCGTTTCGGTAACGTTTCACACGTTTCGAAACGGCGGCTCTCGTCCGCGTCAGACAGGCTCTCCGCGCCTCAGCCGGATTAAATTCCACGAGGCGGGCGGCAGCGCGACGTCCCCCAGGCCGACAAGCGGCATTTCCCGCGGCGCGGCGTCCGGGCCGTCGGGGCCGCTGACGGCGTCCGGCGGCGTGCCGTACATGGAAAGCCATTCCGTCATCCCGCCGAAACCGGCGTCCAGCTCCAGGCGCATGGGCTCGTCGGGGTGGCGATTGACCAGGAAAACGGATATTTCCCCGCCGTCCTCCGACAGCACGGCCGCGGAGGTTAGATAAGGAACCGCGTCTCCGACCGCGCAGCGGTACGTCGGCCCGTCGGTCTCCAGCGCCAGCGCCGTCCCGCGCCCGAAGCGGGAGGCGTAGAGGAAGGGCCAATAGATCGTCTGCACCCACGCGCGGCCGCCCGGCTCGGTCATGATCGGCGCGATCACGTTTACGAGCTGGGCCAGGCAGGCGATCTTCACCACGTCGGCGTGGTTCATCAGCGTGATGAGCATGCCGCCCGCCAGGAGCGCGTCGGCAAAATCGAACCGCTCCTCCTCGATCGGCCGCGCCACGGTCCATTTGGGCGGCTCCCGGCCGTCCTTGTGATAATGATACCAGATGTTCCACTCGTCGAAGGAGAGCCGGATCGGCTTCTCCTGTCCGAGCTCCGCGCGTACCTCCCCGCAGATGCCGGCGACCTCGTCGATAAAGGCGGCCATCTCCTCGCTGCGCGCGAGAAAGCTCATCACGTCCCCGTCCGGATTCTGATAATACTGGTGCAGGGACAGATAATCCACGTACGGGTAGCACCGGCGCAGGACCTCGCGCTCCCACGCGCCGAAGGTGGGCATGGCGCGGTAGGAGCTCCCGCAGGCGACCAGCTCGATCGACGGGTCCAGCATTTTCATCAGCTTGCCGGTCTCGCAGGCGATGCGGCCGTATTCTTCGGCCGTTTTCGCGCAGATCTGCCAGGGGCCGTCCATCTCGTTGCCCAGGCACCAGAGCCTGACGCGGTACGGCTCCGCGTGTCCGTTCTTCCGTCTCCGGTCGGCCCAGTAGGTGGGCATGTCGGAGTTGCAGTATTCGAGGAGCTCGGCCGCCTCCCTCGGCGTGCCGGTTCCGAGATTGACGCCCATCATGGGCTCCGCGCCGATCCGCGCGCACCAGCGCAGGAATTCGTCCGTGCCGACCTCGTTGGGCTCGACGGCGCTCCACGCCATATCCGGCCGCGCCGGGCGGGACTCTCTGGGGCCGATGCCGTCCTTCCAGTCGTAGCCCGAGAGAAAATTGCCGCCCGGATAGCGGATGCAGGAGAGATTCAGCGGCCGGATGAGCGCCGCCACGTCGGTTCGGAAGCCGTATTCGTCGGCCGAGGGATGGCCCGGCTCGTAGATGCCGGTATAGACCGCGCGGCCCATCTGCTCGATGAAGGAGCTGTACAGGCGCGGGTCGATCGCGCCGATCGTCTTCTGCGGGTCGATCCGAATTCTGGCCTTCATTTCTTTCCTCCCGTGGACTCCCGCTCGACGATGGTGCAGTCCAGCAGCTTTTCATGCCACGTGGGAGGGTTGTCGTCAAGGATGTCCAGCATGGTATTGCCGGCGATCTGTCCGATCTCGTACAGCGGCAGCGCCACGGTGGACAGCGTGGGCCGGCAGACCGTGCTGATCTCCCGGTTGTCGAAGCCGATGAGCATGACGTCCCTGCCGACCTCGACGCTGTTCTGGTTGCACCAGTCGAGCACGCCGGTGGCGATGATGTCGTTCTGGGCGAGAATCGCCTTCGCGCCGGCGAGGATCAGCTCGCTGCCCAGGCGGTAGCCGCAGTCCCGTCCCCAGTCTCCGCACAGGGTCAGGTTCGGGTCGTAGGGAATTCCGTGCGCGAACAGCGCCTCCTGGAAGCCGCGGGTACGGTTCGCCGCGTGGATGCTGTCGCTCGGGCCCGTAATCATGCCGATCGGGCCGGATATGCTGCGGATCAGGACCTCCGTGGCCTCGAAAGCCGCCTTCCTGTCGTCGTAGAGGACGTAGGGGATGTTGCTGTCCGCGCTGGTGCAGTAGGCGCAGACGAAGGGGATCTCCGTGTGCTCCGAGAGCGAAACGACCAGATGGGAGTGGCAGCCGATATAGACGATGCCCGTCACCTGCTTGGAGAGCATCTCGTCCACCATCGCGTGGACCATGCGCATGCTCTCCTTCGGGTCGCGCTTTTTGTTTCCGTAGATCTTATAAAATCGCAGATTGCCCAATATATAATGATAGCCCCGCGCCTCGCAGGCCGCGGCGATCCCGTCGACGATCTCCGGCGCGTTGAATACCGTGAGATCCTCGGTGATGATCCCAAGCGTGCGGGACTGGCCGTTTTTCAGGCTCCTCGCGTTCAAATTGGGACGATATTTCATTTTATCGGCGATTCTCAGGATTTCCTCCGCCGTCGACTGTTTCACCCCCGGCTTGCCGTTGAGCACCTTCGACACAGTGGCAATGGACACTCCCGCCTGCACGGATATTTCGCGAATCGTTGCCATTGTTTTTGCTCCCTTCTTTTCTTTCTCTCCATTTTAAACGTTTATTGTTGGAATTGCAACCGGTGAATTGGAAAAAGTATTTTTATATAATGCACATTTTCTTGTTCGCTTTTTCAGACATCTTCAACAAGAATGCAATTTGGCCTTTACAAGCGAAATAGGGGGCGCTATAATTGCATCAATCGTATTAAACGTTTACCATAACAATGCCCGTCAAATTGTCCCGCATTGTATGGCAGACGTTTTTCTCCGGTCAAAAAGGAAATCGTTTAACATGTGGGATGGTGTATTATGGCAAGTGCGCAGCACATACCTGATTTGAAAAAGATAAAAATAACCGATTCTCTGTTCGGCTCCTATGCCTCGCTGGTCGCCTCCTCGATGCTCCCCTACCAGTGGGGAATCCTCAACGGCGGATACGGGAGCTATCACAGCATCGATAATTTCCGGATCGCCGCGGGCGAGCTTCAGGGGAAGCACAACGGCCCCGTGTTCGTGGACACCGACGCTTACAAATGGCTGGAGGCCGTGGCTTACTGCACGGAGAGCGGCGGCGGGGAAAAGTTCCTTCCGCTGGCCGACGGGCTGATCGGGCTGATCGGCCGCGCGCAGCAGCCCGACGGCTATCTGGACACCTATTATACGGTCGTGCATCCCGAGGAAAAATGGACCAATCTGACCGAGGGCCACGAGCTCTACAACGCGGGCCATCTCATCGAGGCCGCCGTCGCCTACTTTCAGGCGACCGGCAAGAGCGCGCTGCTGGACATCGCAAGGCGGCTGGCCGACCTGATCTGTGAAAAATTCGGTCCGGAGGAGGGCAAGCTCCACGGTTATCCCGGCCACCAGGAGATCGAGCTGGCGCTCGTCAAGCTCTTTCGCGTCACTGGAACAGAGAAATATCTCTCCCTCGCGAAGTATTTCATCGACCATCGCGGCGAAGCCCCCAACTATTTCCTCGAGGAGCTGCGCCGGCGGAAAGGGGACAGGATTTTCCCGGAGCTCGGAAAATACGATCCGAAGTACTCTCAGTCCCATCTTCCGCCCAGAGACCAGAGCACGGCGGAGGGCCACGCGGTGCGCGCGATGTATATGTACAGCGCGATGGCCGACCTGGCCTCCTACGGCGACGAAAGCCTGCGCAGCGCCTGCGTCCGCCTCTGGGACAATATCACGAGGACGAAGCTGTACATCACCGGCGGCATCGGCTCCTCGGGCATACAGGAACGGTTCACGGTGGACTATGACCTGCCCAACGACCGGATGTACTGCGAGAGCTGCGCCTCCATCGGCCTGATGATGTTCGGCCAGCGAATGGCGGCGCTGACGAGGGACGCCTCCTATTACGACGCTGTGGAGCGCGCTCTCTGCAACTGCCTGCTGTCGGGCCTGTCCGTCTCGGGCGATCGCTATTTCTACGTCAATCCGCTCGAGGTGTGGCCGGCCAACTGCCTGGAGCACACGTCGCTCGCCCACGTCAAGCCCGTCCGGCAGCCCTGGTTCGACGTGGCCTGCTGCCCGCCCAATATCGCGCGGACGCTGGCGTCCCTGGGCCAGTACGTCTACGCGGAGGACAGCAAAAGCCTCTACGTCAACCTGCTCATCTCCTCGGAGATTCAGACCTCGCTCCAGGGAAACGACGTCTTTGTTTCGCTGGAATCCCATCTGATCTCGGAGGGCAGTCTCTCGCTGACCGTGCGCTCCGACGGCAGCCGGCCGTTCACGCTGCGGCTGCGTCTGCCGGGCTGGCTGGAAAACCCGTCGTTCCTTCTCGACGGCGCGCGGATCGCCCCCGCCGTGGAAAACGGCTACGCGGTCCTGGCGGTTTCGCGCTCCGGCACGCAGACCTTCACGCTGCGCGGCTCCGTCACGCCGCGTTTCGTGGCCTCCGACCTCAACGTGCGCGCCGACGTCGGAAAACTGGCGCTGTCTTTCGGGCCTTTCGTCTACTGTCTGGAGGAGGCCGACAACGGCGCCAACCTGGCGACGCTCTTCGTCAGTCCGGACAGCCGGATCACGGCGGCGCCTCCCCTGAAGGGGATGCCCGGCAGCCTGCCCACGCTGAAGGTGGAGGGCCGGCGGCTCGCCGCCGACAGCCCGAAGGACTCGCTTCTGACGGAGCCCCGGTTCCGCTGGGAAAAGGCGGAGCTCACAGCGGTCCCCTACTGTCTCTGGAGCAATCGGACGCCCGGCGAAATGCGCGTTTGGATCAACGCGCAGATTTAGTATGTTATACGCGGCAGGAAGTTGCTGTATAATCATAAAAACAAGCTAAAGTGAGAAAGGAAAAGGAAAAATGAAAAAAATCTTAGCTCTCGTTTTATGTTTGACCCTTGTTCTCGGTCTTGCGGCGTGCGGAACCTCGTCGAAGGCCGAGACCACAACCGCCTCCGCGGCTGAAACCACGACCGCCGCCGCGGCCGAGACCACCACCGCCGCCGCCGAGACCACCGCCGCTCAGGAGAGCAGCTCCGGCGAACCCGTGAAGATCACCTATTCCTACTGGGGCACGCCCGACGAGGCAGCCTCCGTTCAGGCCGTCGCCGACAAGTTCAACGCCGACCATCCCAACATTCAGGTGGAGGTCATGGCCATTCCGAACGAGGAGTACACCACCAAGCTCAACACCATGGCCACCGCGAACGAGCTGCCCGACTGCGGCATCATGAACGAGGCCGGCGTTCTGGACTTTGCCGACAAGGATCTGCTCGCCGACATCTCCAGCATGTACGAGGGCGCCGACTCCATGCCGCTCGACTGCATCACCTTCAAGTCCAACGGCAAGCCCGTCGCCTATTCCGCGGCCAACGAGATCCTGACGCTCTACTACAACAAAAAGATGTTCGACGCCGCCGGCCTCAGCTATCCCTCCGCCACCGAGCCGATGAGCTGGGACGAATTCGTCGAGACCTCCAAGAAGCTCACGCTCGACGCCAACGGCAAGAACGCCACCGATCCGAAGTTCGACGCCAACAACATCAAGCAGTACGGCTGCGTGGTCGATAACTGGACCTGGCAGCTCGAGGTTTGGGCCCTGTCCAA
>Ga0183095_10533_pt1 | contig 34594 bp, 25 predicted proteins | sample BioMet4_FD_130346 | JGI IMG/M metagenome (GOLD analysis project Ga0183095, IMG submission 130346) | Microbial communities from bioreactor (seeded with sewage sludge) at LBNL, California, USA - Biofuel metagenome 4 (v2) (version 3) | ecosystem: Engineered > Bioreactor > Anaerobic > Unclassified ...
GCAGATCACGGCGGTGCGGAACACCTTCCTGGTTCTGCCCTGCAGGAAGGATGCGGCAGCCATGACCGCCAGCCCCAAGAACAGCGTCGCCTCCATCTCAAACCGCCAGGGGTACTGGACCTTGGTCACAAAATAGTCCGTGACCGGATTTTTCTGCAGCTGGTCATAGGGAAACAGCCGGGTGCACATCCACATGGACAGCAGACTCAGCAGGACGATCTGCCAGACAGCTCTGCCGGAGGCTTTTTTGCGGGCCAGCAGGATGATCAGAACAATCAAACCGATCAGCAGCGACCAGCCGAGATAGAACGGCATTTCACCGGCAGTGCCTTCCGTCAGATGCATGCTGGGACCGCGCACCGGCGAGAAGAACTCCAGCAGCTGCCATTCATAGACGGCTTCCTGGTAGACGTCGCGGTACATGGTATCCATCAGCAGACGGTTGCTCGAAGAGAAGCGGATCAGCGGCACCAGGAACCAGAGCGACAGCAGGACTGCCAGTCCGGTGCCTTTCAAGAGCGCGGTCCAGACCGGTTTCTGTCCGGTCTTGCTCCCCTGCATCAGAACATAGATCAGCGTGAACAGCCCGGCCATGAACAGCGACAGCGGATGGCTCAGGCAGATGCCGGCATAGGCCAGTCCCATCCGCCGCCATGCCCCGGCATCACTGCCGTCCGCATGATAGATCGTATAGAGGCTTTCCGCCGCCAGCGGCAGAAACATCATGGCCAGATTCTCGCCCAGGGCATTGCGCAGATACAGATCCGTCAGCCGGTACGGTGCCAGAACGAACAGGATGGTGCCCAGCCAGGCCAAGGATTCCTTCTGAGAGATGCGCCGGAAAGACCGGAACGCCAAGAGACAGGAGACGATGTTGATCGCCGCCAGCAGCAGCTTGTAGGAAAGCTCCAGAGACAGTCCGCCGTTCACCAGCAGTGCGGACGGCAGCAGAAACAGATCCGGATAGAAAGCGCTGGCGGCATAGCCCGTATCGCTGATCCACCAGGGATCGATCTGAACCGGAAAACGCCCCGCGGCAAGCGCCTGGGCCAAGCCGGCGATGCGCTGCAGATGAAACTGCAGATCATGGCCCGGATCGGGCAGAAACAGCCCGCTGCAGAACAAAGGCGCACTGGCGGCAAGCGCCAGTGCCATAAGCAGCAGGATGTTGCGGAGCTTATTGTTCTTCATTCAGGAAGCTCTGAAGAATGACGCGGTAATGGGGATCATAGGCTTCCCGGTATTCCGGGCTGTGGTGAACCGCCGGATATCCCTCACTGCGGTAATAGGCGAAATAATTGTCAAGGTCCTCCTGCGAAAACGCGAACAGACCGGCATTCTTCTTCAGGAGTTTCAACGCATCAAAATACTCGCTGAAGCTGCCGTTGCGGCAGGAAGCCGTGCGCACGAACCAGTCGTTGACCTGTTCCGCCGTGTACCGGGTTTTCGCCCGGGCCAGATTCAGCCGGCACAGGCATCCGCCGATCGGCACGAACAGTTCACCGTCCGGATCCGCAGCAGTCTTCGCCCACTCCGATTTCAGCATCAGCAGGGAATGGATCGGATCCTGGATCAGATGATCCCCCATGAATTCCCGCTGGTACAGCAGCTTGACGCAGTCCTGCGGCTGCATCTTCGGATACTTTTCCGCGTGCAGCTTCAGTATTTCCTCCAGAGTCTCATTCATACGCCCATTATAACGCAAAGGCTGCCGTTCACGGCAGCCTAGCGGTTGAACTTCAGTGCTTTCTCCATCTGCCTCTTGGCATCCCGGAGCTTCTCGGTTTCCCGCTTGTCATAGAGATCCTTGCCTTTGGCCAGCGCGATTTCCATCTTCGCCATGCCGTCCTTCAGATACATCTTGGTCGGCACCAGCGTATAGCCGCGCAGGCGGACCTTCTGGAACAGCTTGCTGATCTCATGCTTGTGCAGCAGCAGCTTGCGGTCCCGGGTCTCATCATGGTTGAAGATATTCCCATGCTCATACGGAGAGATGTGCATGCCCTTGATCCAGGCTTCGCCCTTGTAGATGGAAATATAGGCATCCTTGAACTGCACCTTGCCGGCCCGCACGGATTTGATCTCCGTTCCGGTCAGCGCGATGCCCGCCTCAAACCTCTCCTCCAGAAAGTAGTCATGGCGCGCCTTGCGGTTTTCCGCGACCAGTTTCTGCTTGTCTTTCTTTTCCGGCATAAGCCTCAGCCTCTGCGTCTGCCGCCGCTGCTGCGGCCGCCTGTCTTGCCGCTGGACCGGGAAGCTCCTGCCTTGCGGTAGCTGCCGGAGGAACGGCTGTCCTTGTGCGGCGCTGCGGAGCGCTCAAAGCTCCGCTTTCTGTCCTCATGCTTCGCGTAGGATTTCTTCCCTGCATAGCGGGAAGAAGAGTGTTCGTCCTGATCCGGACGGCTGTCTCTATGCGGGGCTGCGGAGCGCTCAAAGCTCCGCTTTCTGTCCTCGTGTTTCGCGTAGGATTTCTTTCCTGCACAGCGGGAAGAGGAATACTCGTCCTGATCCGGACGGCTGTCTCTGTGCGGGGCTGCGGAACGACTGAAGCTCCGTTTCCGGTCCTCATGCTTGGCATACGGCTTATGACCGGAATAACGGGAAGAAGAGCGCTTTTCCGTTCCCTCTCCGGTTTCCGGTTCCGATGCCTGCCGGGTGCCGTGCTTGGCGTCAAAGCGCTGCTTGCGCTCCGCCCAGCTCTTTTCGTGCCGGCCCTTCTTCGGATCACGTTCCTTCGGATCTCTGCGTTCCGGCTTTGCGGCAGGACGCTTCGCCGCGGTCTTGGCCGTCGGCACGACGCCGAAGTCGATCGTGCTGCTTTCCTTCGAGGCGCCCATGACCTTGATCCGGACCGGATCGCCGACCCGGTAGACGCGGCCGGTTCTGGATCCGACCAGTTGCATGCGCGAATCATCGAATTCGTAGAAGTCTTCGTTCATCGTATTGACGCGCACCAGCCCCTCAATCGTATTGGGCAGCTGCACGTAGAAGCCGAAATTGGTGACGGAGGTGATGATGCCGTCGGCGCACATGCCGATACGCTCCGACATGTACTCCGCCTTCTTCATATCCTCGCAGTCCCATTCCGCATTCGTGCTGGCCACCTCCCTCTCGGAAGAAGTCATGGCGAACTGCACGACATTGCGCTCATCCATATCAACCTGATTCGTATCCGCGCAGCCTTCAAAGACATACTTCCGCAGCATGCGGTGCACGATCAGATCCGGATAGCGGCGGATCGGCGATGTGAAGTGCAGATACTCATCCAGCGCCAGACCAAAATGGCCGAGGCACTGCGCATCATAGCGGGCCTTCTGCATGCACCGAAGCAGCAGCATGTTCAGCACCGGATACTCCGGCGTGCCTTCGCAGCTCTTCAGATACTGCTGGATGAACAGCGGCTTCACGCCGCTGCGGCCGACCACGAACTTGTGTCCCAGCAGGCCGGCGACCCGCGAGAATTCCGTCAGGCGCCTTTCCTGCGGCGCTTCGTGGATGCGGTATATGCACGGCATCTGGATGCCGTTCATATGTCTTGCCACCGTCTGGTTGGCGGCGATCATGCAGTCCTCAATCAGCTTCTCAGCTTCCTTCTGCACGGCCGCCTGCACATCCGTCGGCCGGCCGGTCGGGTCAACCGTGATCTTCGCCTCGCGTGATTCAAAGTCAATGGCGCCGTCCGCCACGCGGCGGGCGCGGATTGCATGCGCGCATGCATTCAGATCCTGGAACAGGCTGCCCAGATGGGCGTAGCGGCTGCACATCTCCGGATCATTCTCCAGGATGCGGTTGACGTTGTTGTAGGTCATGCGCTCAAAGGACTGGATGTAGGAGGGATACAGCTTGTAGTCAGCGATGCTGCCGTCGTTCAGCACATGCATCTCAACGGTCAGCGTCAGCCGGATCTCATGCGGATTCAGACTGCAGATGCCGTTGCTCAGGATATGCGGAAGCATCGGTACGACGCGGTCCGTCACATAGGTCGAAGTGCCGCGCTTGCGGGCTTCCAAATCCAGCGGCGAATCCGCCGTCACATAGTGCGAGACATCGGCGATGTCCACCTTCAGGTTCCAGCCGTCAGCGACAGCCTCCACGCTGACCGCATCGTCAAAGTCCTTGGAATCGTCGCCGTCAATCGTGACCGTCGGCACATTCGTCAGGTCCGTGCGTCCGGCCAGATCACTGTCCGGTACGGACTGCGGCAGCGCTTCGGCCTGGTCCATGACTTCCTGCGGGAATTCCGGGATGATGTCGTAATCCAGCAGAATGGACAGGATGTCGACGCCCGGGTCGTCCTTGTGGCCGATGACGCGGGCGATGGAAACGCTCAGCGGATCGCTGTAGGAGACGATCTTCAGCAGCACCTTCGTGCCGGCGACCACGGAGTATTCATTCGGATTGACGATCTTGACGCCGCGTTCCTGCAGCTTCTCATCGTCCGGCACGCAGACCAGCTGCCTGCCGTTCATCGCAAACGTCCCGATCAGATGATCGTGGGCGTGCGTCAGGATGCGGATGACGCGGTATTCGCCGGGTTCGGCCGGAAACGGCTGCACGAGGACGGTGTCGCCGTCCAAGGCATAGCCCAGATCCTCCGCCTCAATGCGCAGCGACGGCGCGCCCGGGATGTCGATGAATCCCATGCCCCGCTTGTTGATGCTGACGCGGCCCTGGATCAGGCCCGCCTGTTCCGCGCTCAGGAAGCGGTTCTGGCCGGTGCGCACGATGTCGTACGACGCCTCCAGTCCCGAGACCGCCTTGTTGAGGCGCACGAAATCCGCCGCCTTCTGCATGTGCAGCTCCTCTTCCAGGCGCTTGATGTCGTAGGATCCTTTTTTGCCCTTGCGGATCAGATCCAATACGTTTTGTTTCAATTCTTCTAATTCCATAATATTCTCTTCTTTCATTGTATGAAAAAGGCCGGTTCAGCACCGGCCTGTCTCTGTCATTTCACGATTCGAATGATGACGACTAGTGCGAAGAATGCGATCCCCAGCACCAGGGTCAGATTCGATATGACTTTCTCGGAACCTCTTTCTTTCACATTCGCAAACAGGTTCAATCCGCCTGTTCCGGTGAATGCGCCTGAGATTCCATCTGTCTTTCCGCTTTGCAGCAGAGTCAGAACGATCAGTGCCGCAGATACGATCATTAATAACGCGTTCAGCATGTGCGTGAAGCTCCTTTCGCCAGTGCGTGTACATTATAGCAGAAGGATTTTGCGATTGCAATGACCGCAAATTCCTTTCCTGCCGTCCTCAGATCCCGCCTCAGCCGACGTTGCACTCGCTGCACATCTGCTTGGCGACCTCTTCCATCAGCGGCTCAAGCTTCGCTTCCAGGGCGCTGACCCTGTCCGCCGTCCAGTAGCTGTCCGGCGTGCCGTCCGCATCCGTCAGCATGCTTGATTCATTGTCATGGCCGATGATCTCGCCCTTTTTGACGAAGGTGATGTCCGGGACATAAATGCGGGGCTTGCCCTCGTCATCAAAGTCCAGGTTGTCGCCCAGCAGGGAGACGATCTTCTGATAGGTTTCCGTGTTGTCCGTGCGGTCCTGGCGGATGTCATAATAGTAGATCTTCGTCAGACCGGCCTTTTTCGCCGTCTCGTTCAGATACACCGCATAGCGCTGGCACCACGGGCACTCCTTGAAACCCAGGAACACCAGGCCGGTGCCGTGCTCCAGAATCTGGATGATCTCATCCGCGCTGCGGAAGGTGAAGATGTTGTCCGCCGGCACCTGCGTGTAATCCGCTGCAAACGCCGCCGCATCCGGATTTTCCGTGGCTTCCGGACTGGCGCTGGCCGCCGCGGTGACTTCCGCCGATGCCGCCGCCGTGCCGCCCGCGGATGCGCAGCCGGTCAGGGTCAGCAGAATGCTGAGCAGTGCCGCAATTTGTTTTTTCATCATGATCTCCTCCGGTTCTGCTTACTCATTGAGCAGGACAGCCGCATCATGGAACGATGCCTTGGCTTCCAGAGCCTTGCCCAGCTCCTTCACCTTGGCCAGCGTGCCGATCTGCAGGATCCCGCACAGATGATCTTCCAGGAAATAACATTTCCGGTAGATCTTCCCGGCTTCATCATAGACTTCCAGCGTCTTGTACTGCTTCTTCGGATCGCTGCCGTTGTCACCGGCCGCATACAGCTGGGTCTCCAGGCCGAAGAACATCAGCGCCGCCGGCGCGCCGGAATACTGCGCCTGTCCGCCGGACGCATTGCTGCCGGCCACGGTGCCCTCTTCCTTCGCCTGCGACCACAGCGCATAATCCGTGCCGTTGTATTCCGCGCAGTCTCCGCATGCATACACATCCGGTTCGCTGGTCTCCATCTTCTCATTGACGGTGACGCCGCGTCCGACGGCCAGTCCCGCCGCCTTGGCCAGATCCACGCGGGCTCTTACGCCGGCGGAGACGATGACCATGTCGCACGGATAATCGACCGTTTCCGTATTCACGGAGACGCCCTCATCCTCTTTGGAGATATCGGTGATCTTCATGCCGGTGAACAGGCGGATGCCCTTGTCCTGCGCAATTCCGCGGACCAGCGCCGAAGCCTTCTCATCGAGCTGTCTAGGCATCAGCCGGTCCATGGCTTCCAGAATGGTGACTTCCTTGCCGCCCTTGGCCAGTTCCCAGGCCCCTTCCAGGCCGAGCACGCCGCCGCCGATGCAGACAACCTTCTGCTTGCCGGCGATGGCCGCTTCGATCTTCCTGACGTCATCCAGGGTGCGGATGCTCATGACCAGCGGATTGTCCGCGCCTTTGATCGGCGGGACGAAACACTTGGCGCCCAGGGCGTAGATGCACTTGCCGTATGCAAACTCCCGGCCGTCCTTCAGCGTGACTTTCTTCGCCTTGACGTCCAGGGCTGTGATTTCCGCTCCGGAGACCACTTCGATCTTGTTGTCATCATACCAGGCCTGCGGGTGGATCTGAATCTTGCTTTCTTCCAGTCCGGAAAGCAGCGCCTTGGTCAGCATCGGCCGGTTGTAAGGCAGGCCGTTCTCTTCATAGATCATCGTGATGCTGCCCTGAGAATCCCTGCTGCGGATGGCCTCCGCCGCGGATACCGCCGCGCAGCCACCGCCCAGAATCACATAGTCGCTCATCTGTTTATCCTTCTTTCTTCACGGGCTCCTCTTTGCCCAGGAGCACATTGCCGAAATGCAGGCCGTATTCATACGCACCCTGAAGCTCCGCCTCGCTCGGCTTGAAGCGAACGCGGTAGCCGTCCAGCACGTTCATGCGCAGCTGCTTCAGACGCTCCAGGATGTGCGGCACGCCTTCGCCGCTCCAGCCGTAGCTGCCAAACGCGCTCGCCAGCTTGCCCTTCTCCGTCGCCGCGAACATCGAGGTCGTCAGGCCCCAGATCGGCGCCAGCGCTTCGCCCACGATCGTCGGCGTTCCGAACAGCACGCCGTCCGCGAATGTGATCTCCTGCGACACGCAGCCCATCTTGTCCTTCTCGCTGACCATGTCGTGCATCTTCACATCGATGTCGCCGGCCGCCCTGATGCCTTCCGCAATCTTGCGGGCCAGGGACGCCGTGTAGCCGTAGGCGCTGACATAGGGCATGACCACCGTCTTGCGGGTGTTCGGATTGACCGGATTGCACCACTCGTCATATTTCGCCTTCAGCTCTTCGATATGGCTGTCCAGCACCGGGCCGTGCCCCGTGCAGATCCATTCCACCGGCAGGTTCTCAATGCGCTTCAGCGCATTGGTCATGTACGGCTGCTTGAACGGGCCGATAATGTTGTCAAAGTAATATTTTGCAGCGGACCAGTAGGCGTCCTCATCCGTGACCTTGGAGCGCAGCACCTCTTCCGTCGCATAGTGGGCGCCGAAGGAATCGCAGGTGAACAGCGCCTTGTCCGCGGCGTCATAGGTGTACATGGTATCCGGCCAATGCAGGTTCGGCAGGATCATGAACTGCAGGGTGCGGTCGCCGAGCTCCAGCGTATCGTTCTCCTTGACCGTGATCGCCTGGAAATCATGATTGACGATCTGCTTCAGGAAGTTGACGGCGGTGGCTGTCGCCACGACCTGGATCTTCGGATTGATCTCGAGCAGGCGCTCGATGCTGCCGGCATGGTCCGGCTCCGTATGGTTCATGACGATGTAGTCGATGTCCTGCACGTCGCAGATGGACTGCAGATGCGACAGATACTCGTCAAAGAACGTCGCTTTGGCGGTCTCAAACAGCACCGTCTTCTCACTGCCCTTCAAGAGATAGGAATTGTAGCTGGTGCCGTATTCCGTATGCATGACGATGTCGAACGTGCGCAGGTCAAAATCCTCGATTCCGACCCACCATAAGTCCTTCGCAAGCTGCAGATGCTTCATAGATCCTCCTGATCAGTCTTCCTGACTTTTATCCAGTATAATACAATCCCGCAGGGGTTGAAAACCCATCTGCATCACTTGTTTTTCCGGGCGGAAAACGCCTCGGAAAGAGCCGCGAACAGCTCCTCCTTCTGGACCGGTTTGCTGATGTGGCTGTCCATGCCGGCAGCCTGGCAGCGGGCCAGATCCTCGGCATAGGCATCGGCGCTGATGGCGATGATCGGAACGTCCGCATCCGGGCGGCTCAGAGCCCTGATTTTCGCAGCCGCCTCGTAGCCATTCATGACCGGCATGCGCAGATCCATCAGCACCGCATCGATGCTGTACGGCTTCGAACGGGCAAATGCCGCCACGGCCTGGCTGCCGTCACGGGCGCTGAGAATAAGAATCCCTTCCGCCTGTACGATCTCCTGCAGGATCTCCAGATTCATGGCATTATCCTCGCAGATCAGAACCCGGCAGCCCTTTAGTGACGGATGAATCTGCATGGAAGCCGCTGCAGCGCTCTTTTCCACGGTGCAGCGCACCGGCAGATGCACTGTGAACTTCGTGCCCTTTCCCTTTTCGCTTTCCACCGTAATGGTCCCGTTCATCAGCTGCACCAGATCATGCACGATCGACAGGCCCAGCCCGGTGCCGCTGGTGCTGTCATAGCCGCTGGTGCGCTCCTGCGTGAACGGATCAAAGATATGTGGCAAAAACTCTTTGGAAATGCCGATGCCGGTATCACCGACTTCCATCTGCAGTTCCGCACGGCCGTCTCCGGTATCCGCAAGGGCCGCATTCAGCGTCACTCTGCCGCCGGCCGGCGTGAACTTGACCGCATTGGTCAACAGGTTCAGAACAATCTTCTGCAGGCACAGCCGGTCCGCCAGGATGCGGCGGTTTCCGCACTGCTCTGTTTTCACTTCAAACTCGATTTCCCGCTTGACGGCTGCCGCGCGGACGGAGACCGCGGTCTCTTCCAGCAGCGCTGCGGCGTCGATGCTCTCCGGATGCAGCTCGTACTTCTTGTTTTCCAGCTTGGAGATCGTCAGCGTATCATTGACCAGATCCAGCAGCAGATTGCCGGAGATCTTGATCTTGCCAAGATAATCCTGCACTTTTCCGGAATCTTCCGTGTGGTTCATGGCCAGATCCGCATAGCCCAGAATGCCGTTCAGCGGCGTACGCATATCATGGCTCAGATTGCCGAAGAACTCCGATTTCTGCTCGTTGGCCTTTTCCGCAACCATCAGCTCCTGCTCCTTCGCCCTGGTCTGCAGCTTCTGCGCCGCCAGCTCGCGCTCCTGGCGGCTGTGGCGGATCTCGCGCTGGATCAGGATGATCAGGCCGATGACCGCGGCCGCCAGCACGGCGACCGCCAGACCCATGACGCCGGCAGGAATGCGGTTCAGCAGCACCTGCAGGGAATTCATGCTGACGGTGGAATGCTTGAGCACCAGCTCATTGACGGAATAGTCGCTGATGTTGCGGATGCATTTGTTCAGAATACCGTAAAGCGGCGTGTCTGCCGTGGTGCTGGTGCCGGCGGCGATGCTGTAGTCGTAGCCGTTCATCATATTCAGCGTATAGTCGGAGGCTCGGCTGGAGTTCAGCAGATAGGTTGCGCTGGAGACGTCAATGGCGACGGCATCCACCTCGCCGGCGGTCAAGGCGTCAAAACAGGTTTTGGCGCTGCTGTAATATACAGCCTTCAGGGTGCTGCCGTTCCGGGCGGACACGGTTTCATAAAGCGTCTGCAGCGACACCGGCACAGCGACGGTATTGATCTCGACGGTCCCCTTGCGGGTCAGCTCGGTCATGGCGACGCTCATGTACGGATTGGTCATGCGGATATTGTTGTCGTAGGCGATGACATAGTCGCTGCGGATCTTGCCGATGACGTCCACATCCCCGTCCCGGATCATTTTCGTCGCTTCGTCAACGGAAGACGCCGGAATGTACTGGAACTGCAGACCGCTCATCGTACTGATTTTCTCAAACAGATCCACAACGGCGCCGGCCAGATTCCCCTTTTGGTCCAGGTAGGAATACGGGGCGTTGTCCGTGCGCAGCGCCACGCGGATCACCGGATCCGTGGCAATGTACTCGGATTCCTCCTTGCTGAAAACCGGATTCTCGCCGGTCCGGGTCTGGAAATACTGGTTGTAGATGCGGGTCTGGAAGTCCGGTTCATTGACCTGCATCTGCGCCATCGCATCATTCAGCTCGGCCGCAATGCTCTCCGCATTCTTGTTCATTCCGAAATACATTTCCGTCGGGGAAAATTCTGAAACAATACGGTATCTGGAGGAACTGCCCAGATAGGAAATCGCCACGGCGTCTAGCGTGCCGTCATCCAGCGCCTTCAGAAGCTCATCGGAGGAATGCATCTCGACGATGTCCGCCTGGATGTCCTTCTCCGCCGCCAGCCGGCGGAAGGATTCGCCGTCCTCCGATCCGGCCAGGATGCCGATCTTTTGGCCGTCGAAGGATGCATAGTCATTGTAGGAATGCGACGTGTCGTCCGGCGGTACGATCAGGGTGACGTAAATGCTGCCCATGTTCTTAGCGGAGAACAGGAACTTCTTCTGGCGCTCTTCCGTCTTGAACAGCGCCGGAATGATGTCCGCCGCGCCGCTCTCGACGCCCGCCAGTGCGCTCTCAAAACTGTCATAGTCCACGAACCGGTATTCCCAGCCGGCGTACTTGGAAAGCTCATAGAGATACTCGATGTCATATCCCACGTATTCGCCACCGGCGTCCTTGTACATAAAATCGCCGTCATAGTAATAGGCGTATGTCACGGTCCGCCGTGCCGTTTCTGCCTGCACGCATATTCCCGGGCAGCACGCCGCCAGAACCATGAAAAAGGAAAGGAAAAAGGCCGCCGCTTTTCTCACACAACCGCGCATCGCGTCCTCTCCTTTCCACTATATGCAAATTCAGTTTCATTATAGCAAAACCGCCTGCCGCCGGCGCAAAAGAAAGGGGCGGCGCACTTGCGCCGTCCCTCTGCTTCAGCTTCGGAAAAGATTACTTGATGTTGACGTTGTAGAATGCCTTCTTGCCGCGGTATTCTGCAGTGTCACCCAGCTCTTCTTCGATTCTCATCAGCTGGTTGTACTTGGCGATACGGTCCGTACGGCTCATGGAACCGGTCTTGATCTGGCCGGCATTGACGCCGACGACCAGGTCTGCAATCGTGCTGTCTTCGGACTCGCCGGAACGGTGGGAAACAACAGCCGTCCAGCCGGCTTCCTTCGCCATCTCGATGGCATCCAGAGTCTCGGTCAGAGTGCCGATCTGGTTGAGCTTGATCAGGACTGCGTTGGCGGCCTTGAGCTCAATACCCTTCTTGATAAAGGTTGTGTTGGTGACGAACAGATCGTCGCCGACGAGCTGGATCTTGTCGCCCAGCTTCTCTCTCAGCTTGCACCAGCCGTCCCAGTCATTTTCAGCCAGGCCGTCTTCAAGGGAGATCAGCGGATACTTCTCAACCCACTTGGAATACATTTCAATCATCTCGTCGGAGGTCTTCTCGCCTTCGCCGGATCTCTTCAGTTCATACTTCTTGGTGTCCGCATTGTAGAATTCGGAAGAAGCCGGGTCCATCGCGAAGCAGATGTCATCGCCGAGCTTGTAGCCGGCTGCCTCAACCGCTTCCTTCATCAGTGCCAGCGGGCCTTCGTTGCCGAGAGTCTCCAGCGGACCGTTGCCGCCCTTGACGCTGTCCGGTGCATAGCCGCCTTCGTCACCGACACCGGTGCCGTAGCCGTACTTCTTCAGGACTTTCTTCAGAGCGTGGAATACTTCAGAACCCATGCGTACCGCTTCGTGCAGATTCTTCGCGCCGACCGGCATGATCATGTATTCCTGGCAGTCTGCAGCGGAATCCGCATGCTTGCCGCCGTTCAGGACGTTCATCATCGGAACCGGCAGAACCTTGGCATTCGTGCCGCCGATGTACTGGTACAGCGGCAGGCCGCAGGAATCCGCTGCGGCTCTGGCGGCAGCCAGGGAAACGGACAGGGTGGCATTGGCGCCGAGGTTGGACTTGAACTCCGTGCCGTCCAGCTTGAGCATCGTCTTGTCAATCTGCTTCTGATCGAAGACATTCAGGCCGATGACTTCCGGAGCGATCTTGTCGTTGACGTTGGCGACGGCCTTCAGCGTGCCGGCGCCGTTGTATCTGCTCTTGTCGCCGTCACGAAGCTCGACGGCCTCTCTCTCGCCGGTGGATGCACCGGACGGTACGATGGCGCGTCCCCAGGCACCGGACTCGGTATAGATTTCGCACTCTACCGTCGGGTTGCCGCGGGAATCCAGAACTTCACGGGCGTGTACTTCAGCAATCGGATCAATAAAATTAGGCATCGATATTTCCTCCTTAGGATTACCTATTCAATTTTCAACGGAACGGATTCCGTTTGAAGCCTTACTTTGTTGCGTCAATCAGTTCCTTGAAGGAATCCACCTTCAGGGAAGCGCCGCCGATCAGCGCGCCGTCGATATCTTCGCAGGCCATGTATTCCTTGATGTTGCCCGGCTTGACGGATCCGCCGTACTGAATGCGGACCGCTTCTCCGGTCGCTTCGTCATACAGATCCTTGACGGTATCGCGGACCAGCTTGCAGCAGGCCTCCGCGGTGTTGACATCCGCGGACTTGCCGGTGCCGATGGCCCAGATCGGCTCATAGGCGATGACCATTCTGGAAACCTCGCCGGCGCTCAGGCCGGCCAGGGATTCCTTCAGCTCCGTCTTGACGACGTCAGCGGTCTTGCCGGCATCGTATTCCGCTTCGGTTTCACCGACGCACAGGATCGGCGTGATGTCCGCCGCGAACAGACGCTTCGCCTTGGCCGCGCAGTGGGCGCTGGTCTCGTTGTAATAGGTTCTTCTCTCGGAGTGGCCGATGATGCAGTAGGTGATGCCGATCTCCTTGAGCATCGGCACGGACACCTCGCCCGTGAAGGCGCCGGAATCCACTTCGTTGCAGTTCTCGGCAGCGACCTTGACCGCGCCGGCGTTCTTCACCGCGATGTCGAGATCGACATACGGTGCGCCGATGCCGTAATCCGCTGCTTCTGTTCCTTTGACATACCCGGCAATTCCCTGGAAGAACTCAGCCGCCTCTTTGGGCGTCTTGTTCATTTTCCAGTTGCCGAAGATTACAGGTTTTCTGGACATGGCTTACTTCTTCTCCGGGATGATGGCGATGCCCGGCAGCTCCTTGCCTTCCATGTATTCCAGCGATGCGCCGCCGCCCGTGGAGATGTGCGTGAACTTGTCGGCATAGCCGAGGTTCTTCGCTGCGGAAGCGGAATCGCCGCCGCCGATGATGGACATGCAGTCATCCAGTCCGGCGATGGCCTTGCAGACACCGATCGTGCCGACCGCGAACTGCTCTTTCTCAAAGACGCCCATCGGTCCGTTCCAGAACACGGTCTTGGCGCCGGCGAGCTCCTTGGTGAACAGCTCCACCGTCTTCGGGCCGATATCCAGTCCCATGTAGCCGTCCGGAATCGCATCCGCCGCTACCGTCTTGACATCCGTCGGATTGTCGAAATCATTGGCGACAACCGTATCGACAGGGAGGATCAGCTTGCCCTTGCCCTTCTCGAGGAATTCCTTCGCGGTGTCAACCTTGTCGGCTTCCAGCAGGGAAGTGCCGACGTTCCAGCCTTCCGCCTTGAAGAAGGTGTAGGCCATGCCGCCGCCGACGATGACCTTGTCCGCGATCTTCAGCAGGTTTTCAATGACGCCGATCTTGTCGGAAACCTTGGCGCCGCCCAGAACAGCGACGAACGGACGCTTCGGATCATCCAGCGCGCGGCCCAGATACTTCAGTTCCTTTTCAATCAGGAAGCCGGCCGCCGCAGGCAGATGCGTCGGAATGCCGACGGTGCTGGCGTGCGCTCTGTGCACGGAGCCGAATGCATCCTCGACGAACAGGTCGCCGAGCTTCGCCCAGTACTCACCGAGCTCCGGATCATTCTTGGTCTCACCCTTCTCATAACGGGTGTTCTGCATCAGGACGATCTCGCCGTCCTTCATGTTCTTGACGGCATCCTCAAGCTCTGCGCCGCGGGTTGCGTTGACGAACTTCACCGGCGCGTTCTGCAGCTTGGCCAGGCAGTCCGCGACGATGGACATGTCGTTCTTCGCCTTGTCCTCATCGGTCTTGATCTTGCCCAGATGGCTCATCAGAATCACTTTGGCGCCGTGCTCGGTCAGATAATTGATGGTAGGCAGTGCAGCGCGGACGCGATTGTCGTCCGTGATCACTCCGTTCTTGTGCGGGACGTTGAAGTCGACACGTACGATGACGCGCTTGCCTTTGACGTCCAGATCCTTGACTGTTACTTTCGACATACCCAAATCTCCTCCTTTTTGCCTTGACATTATAACACCCGAAAACCCTCATAGTAAACGGCTCAGGGGCGTTTTGTCCGGGTTTTCACAAAAGTTTCCGCGGTTGTTCAGACAGTGTTCTCAATCCCGAAAAAAAGGCAGGGAAAACCCTGTCTCTTTTTCTCAGTTGTCCTTCCAGGCGCACAGCGTGTAATACAGCTGTTCATAGAGATCCGCAGACTTCTCCCAGCTGACATCGCTGTTCATGGCGTTCTTGACCAGGCCCTTCCAGCCCGGCTTGTTGTTGTAGTACTGATCCGCCGCCCAGCGCAGCGTATAGACCATGTCATCGGCATTGACAGCCCAGAAACTGAAGCCGTTGCCTTCGCCGGTGTACTGGTTGAACGGATGCACAGTGTCCTTCAGGCCGCCGGTCTCGCGGACCAGAGGCAGAGAGCCGTAGTGCATGGCGATCAGCTGGCCGATTCCGCACGGTTCATAGATGGAAGGCATCAGGAACAGATCGCAGCCGGCATAGATCCGGTGCGCCAGCTCCTCATTGTAGCCGCAGTAATAGACGGCCTTGCCCTTGTACTCGTTCTCCATCCACTTGAAGGCGTTCTCGGCGTTGGCTTCGCCGGTGCCGAGGACGACCATCTGGACATCCATGCCCAGGATCTCGCGCAGACGGTCGGTGATCAGGTAGACGCCCTTCTGATTGGTCAGGCGCGATACCATGCCGATCATCATGACGTCATTGGTCTCCTTGAGGCCGAGCTCCTTCTGCAGCGCAAGCTTATTGGCTTTCTTGCCGCCGGCATAGGAGCGCACGTCATAGTTCTTGGCCAGCTTGGCGTCCGTCTTCGGATTCCATTCGGTGATGTCGATGCCGTTGACGATGCCCCAGAGATCTTCTCTGCGGTAGCGCAGCACACTGTCCATCTTCTCGCCGTAGGTGTCGGTCAGGATCTCGTTGGCATAGGTCGGTGAAACCGTCGTGACCTTGTCCGCATAAACGATACCGGCCTTCATGAAGCTGATGCCGGAATCAAACTTGATCGAACCGTTGTCAAAATAGTAGTAATCCAGGCCCAGGCAGCTCGGCAGCATATCCACGCCGAAGTTGCCCTGGAAAGCCAGATTGTGGATCGTGTAGACGTGCTTGATGTTCTGATAGCGCGCATCGCCGCCGTAGCAGGCGTGGCACATCAGCGGAATCATGCCTGTATGCCAGTCATGGCTGTGGATGATGTTCGGCCACCAGTCTATGAAATAGATCATGTCCAGCGCAGCCCGCTGGAAGAAGGCGAAACGTTCGCCGTCATCCTGGAAGCCGTACAGCCCGTCTCTCTCAAAATAGCCCTGGTGCTCGATGAAATAGTAAATAACTCCGTCCACCGTCGTGCGGTAGTAGGTCGCCGGCTGATCGATCCATCCCGAATGCACCTGGATGGTGCCGATCTTCTCCAGCTTGTCGTAGTACTTCTCGATGATCTTCTTGTACAGCGGCAGCACGACGCGGACATCATGCCCGCGCTTGACCAGCGCCTTCGGCAGGCTGCCGATGACATCCGCCAGTCCGCCGCTCTTGATGAACGGCAGGCCTTCGCCCGCCACAAACAGAATCGATCTTCCCATAGCGTTCATCCTCCTAGATCCGGTCGCTTCTCTTGACGTAAACCGGCTCTTCGTCTGTGCCGGCAAGCGCCTTCACATGATGGACAATCGCGTTCTTGTCGACGACGCAGTGGTCCAGCTTGACGTTCTCGCCGATGAAAGCCCCCGGCAGCAAAACGCTGTTCTTGACAATGGCGCCCTTCATGACGGTGACGTTGCGGCCCAGCACGGAGCCTTCCACCGAGCCCTCGATGATGCAGCCGTTGGAGACCACTGACTTGCAGGCATGCGCATCCGGCGTATAGCGGGTCGGGCAGGAATCATTGGTGATCGTATAGATCGGCCAGTTCGGCTTGAACAGCCCGTTGGCGAGTCCGCGGTCCCGCAGCTCCATGGAGACGCGGTAGTAAGCCGGCAGCGTATTCAGGCATTCGACGAAGCCCTTGACGCTGTAGCCCTTGATGTTGAGTTCCGGCAGGCTGTCGATCAGGATGTCGCGGAACCAGTACAGAGCGCTGGTCTCCGCTGCCTTTTTGACCAGCTCGATGAAGAGCTTCTTGGTCATGACATAGGCTTCCATCGAAATCAGCGCGCTCTTGCGCTTGCCGTAATTCTTCTCGATGGAGACGATGCGCTTGTCCTTGTCCAGATTCAGCTCATCACAGCCCAGGAACGATTCCTTGGCCTGATCGGTCGAAGTATAGAGAACAGTGACATCCGCCTTGGAATCCAGATGCGCCCGCATGACCTCGTTGAAATCGATGGAATAGATGAAGTAGCTCGGCGCCACGATGACATACGGCTGCGAGTCCGCCTCGATGTACTGCATGTTGAGCATGAAGTTCGCCACGTCGTGATTGTAGATCTGCGATGTGAAGTTCTTCTCGCCGTACAGGATGCGCAGACGGCCGCGCTTCGAGTTGATGTTGTAGTGCAGGCCGGTGCCCAGATGCTCAATCAGGCTGCGCGGCTTCTCCTTGCAGTAGACCTGGATCTGGGAGATGCCGGAATTGGTCATATTCGAGAGAATGAAGTCGATGATGCGGTAGCGCCCCATGAAGCTGATGGCCGGGACCGGACGGTAATCGTCCAGGCCGCTGACGGCAGCTGTGCTGTCTTCAAAATTGATGATTCCCAATGCGTCGCACATAGTCATCTCATTCTCCCCTCTTACTCCGCGTACTTCTTGGCAACGAGCTCGATATGCTCGCTGTCCTTGCTGCCGAGCACTGCGCCCGGCGCGACTTCAACGTCATCCGCCACGATACAGCGGGTCACCTTCGCGCCTTCGCCGATCTTGCAGCCCGGCATGATGACGCTGTCCGTCACCTTGGCGCCCTTGCCGATCTTGCAGTTCGTGGACAGGACGGAATTCTTGACTTCGCCCAGCACGACGACACCCTGCGTGATGTAGCAGGTCTCCACCTTGGCTTCGTCGCCGATGTACTGCGGCAGGGCGTTGACGTCCTCCGTGTAGATCTTCCAGTTCGGATCGCCAAGGTCCAGTTCGCTGTTGTCCTTCAGCAGGTCCATATTGGCTTCCCAGAGGGAGTCGATGGTTCCGACGTCCATCCAGTAGCCGGCGAAGCGGTAGGCCGCCAGCTTTCTCTTGTCATTCAGATAGGCCGGGATGATATCCTTGCCGAAATCGTGATGCGATTCCGGGTTTTTCTGGTCCGCAACCAGATACTTGCGGAGCGTCTTGTACGAGAAGATGTAGATGCCCATGCTTGCCAGATTGCTCTTCGGATGCGCCGGCTTCTCTTCGAACTCGACGATCATGTCATTCTTGTCCGTGTTCATGATGCCGAAGCGGCTGGCTTCCTTCAGCGGCACGCCGAGCACCGCAATCGTGGCATCCACATTCTTGATCTTGTGATACGCCAGCATCTTCGCGTAGTTCATCTTGTAGATGTGGTCGCCGGAAAGAATCAGCACATACTCCGGATCCATGCTGTCCAGGAAGTCGATGTTCTGCGTGATCGCATCGGCCGTGCCCTGATACAGGTCAAATCCGGTCTGGTCCTTTTCGCGCGGCGGCAGCACGAAGACGCCGCCGTCATTGGTGTCCAGGCCCCAGTACTGGTCCTTGGCCACGTAGGAGTTCAGCAGGACACTCTCATACTGGGTCAGAACGCCGACCACGGAGATACCGGAATTGGCGCAGTTGCTGAGGGGAAAATCGATGATCCGATACTTGCCGCCGAAATGCACGGCCGGCTTTGCTACCTTTTTGGTAAGATCCAAAAGACGAGTGCCTCTGCCGCCCGCTAGGATCATACCTACCATTGTGTTCGCTCTCATTATGTTTTGTCCTCCTGAGCTAAGAACAGGTAATTTATACTTTTATTATAGTACGTAAACGGTTACAAAAGTCGCAAAAGATACGGCAATTTTCATGTTTCATTTGATTTTCATGTTTTGTGACATAAATCAAGCCGGAAATGACTTTCCGTCCTCCCGGTCCGCCAGCAGCCAGGCCCGCGCATCGCTGATGAAATAGAGCGAGCCGGTGATGACGACCGTGCCCTCCGCGCCCGCAAATTCCCGGGCTTCGCGCACCGCCTGCTTCCAGTCCGTACGGATCAGTTCCGGAGCCGGCGCCAGGTGCGCCGCGCTGTCGGCGCGGCTGCCCGCAAACTGCGTCACATACAGACGGTCGCAGCAGCTCTGCAGCATCTTCGCCATCGTCTGCCCCTGCTTGTCCTTCAGGGCGGAATAGACCACGGCCAGCGGCCGCGGCAGAGCCGCGAACGATGCCGTCAGAGCGGCGATGCCCTGCGGGTTGTGGGCACCGTCCAGAATGATGAGCGGATGCGCCGCCACCGGTTCAAAGCGTCCCGGCCAGCGGCTGCCGCGCACGGCTTCCTTCACCGCGCCCGATGTGATGTCGATGCCCAGCGCCCGGGCCGCGCACAGCGCGACTGCCGCATTGGCTTTCTGATACTCCGCCCGGCTGGCGATGGCATAGTCCTGCCCGTACAGGCGGAAGCGCTGCGGACCCAGGCCCTCATACGCCGGCGTTTCGATCAGTTCAGCCTGCTGCGACGCCGCTTTCTGGCGGATGACCGCCGCTGCCTCCGGATCCAGATAGCCCATGACGACGCGGCTGCCGGGCTTGATGATGCCGGCCTTCTCGCCTGCGATCGCCGTCAGCGTGCTGCCCAGACGGTCCATGTGGTCATAGCCGATGGTCGTGATGACCTCGAGGCGGGGATGATGCAGCACGTTGGTGCTGTCCAGCCGGCCGCCCAGGCCGGTCTCGATGACCGCCCAGTCCGCCTTCTCATCGCGGTAATAGAGGGATGCAATCAGCGTATCGATTTCAAACATGCTGAGGTCATAGCGCTTGATGAGTTCCATCTCTTCATTGAGATAGTGCAGAAACCGTTCCGCCGGAATCCAGCGGTCCGCCAGGCGGATGCGGTCCAGGTGGCTGACCAGATGCGGCGATGTGTACATGCCGGTGCAGAAACCGCAGGCGGTCAGGATATCCTTCAGAAAACAGACGACGCTGCCTTTGCCGTTGGTGCCGGCGACGTGGATGCTGGCAAAGCCGTCCTGGGGATCGCCCGCTTCCGCCATGGCCTGCCGGAAGACGTCAAAACCATGGCCGCTGCGGCGGCGGCCGCTGACCCAGGCGACAGCCTCGCTGATGTCATTGAACATGAATGTTCGGGATCTGCCAGTCAACCGGCGCGATCCCCTTTTCTTTCAGGAACGCATTGGCCTTGGAAAAATGCCGGCAGCCGAAGAAGCCGTAGCTGGCGCTGAGCGGCGAAGGATGCGGCGCGCACAGCACGAGATGGCGCGAGGTGTCGATCATGCCTTCCTTGGCGCGGGCGTTGCGGCCCCACAGCAGGAACACGATCGGTGTTTCCCGCGCGCTGAGCTTCTGGATGGCGTGGTCGGTGAAGGTCTCCCAGCCCTTGTTCGCATGCGCGAGCGGGTGCGAGTCCTCGACGGTCATGACGGTGTTGAGCAGGAACACGCCCTGCTTCGCCCACGGCATCAGCCAGCCGTTGTCCGGGATGTAGCAGCCCAGATCGCTGTGCAGCTCCTTGAAGATGTTCTGCAGGCTGGGCGGCACCGGCACGCCGGGATTCACCGAGAAGCACATGCCGTGCGCCTGGCCGGGCTGATGATAGGGATCCTGGCCCAGGATGACGACCTTCACATCCGGATAGTCCACGGTCTCAAAGGCGCTGAACACCTGCGCCTTGGGCGGATAGATCTTCTTGTGTTCGTATTCCTCATGCACGAAGGCCGCCAGCTTCACGAAATACGGCTGGCGGAATTCCTCCTGCAGGAACGGAGTCCATTCATTGTGCTTCATTGGCTTGCCTTGTCCTTGGACGCTGCCGTCTTGTCTGCTTCCGCGTCATCGCTGACGCTCTTGCCGCTGATCCAGTCCGCGATGTCCTGGATGACCTCGCTGCTGACGTGTCCGGGCTGGGAATAATCGGTGCCCGGCTGCAGGCTGCTGTCGATGAACAGATGGTTCAGTCCCGGGTAGGACTTCATGCTGACATTGTCCCTGTCCCCCAGCAGCTCCTTCCACAGCGCATAATCCTTGTCGTAGTACACCTGGGCGTCATCCTGCCCCTGCAGGATCAGCGTGGGCACCTTCACCTTGTCGATGTGGTTCTTCGCGCCGTACTGCTTCAGCTGGTACCAGTAGGTGCTGCCGATGCCGAGAATCGTCGTCTTCTCCGAATCCTCCTGCAGCGCGTCAATCTGGGTCTCGGCGTCCTGGATGGTCTTGAGCTGGGCGTCAATGGTCTTCTGATCCGCGCCCTGCTGCTTCAGCGCGGCTTCCGTCTGGTCGTACAGCAGCTCCGGCAGGGAGCGCGCCGTGCCGGCCAGCAGGATGATGCCGGCGGCCTCGTAATGCATGTCCGCGACCGCGTGCGCAATCATCGCGCCTTCGCTGTGGCCCAGATAATAGATGCGGCTGGGATCCACCGGCTCGCTGTCCAGAAGATGCAGCGCATAGGCGATGTCCTCCATGTATTCCTGATCGACCGTCGCCTCGCTGTTGTCTTTGATCAGTTCCGGATAGTCGTAGTAGCGCTTGTCAAAGCGGATGGAGGCGACGCCCAGTTCCGCCAGGCCGTGGGCGATGTCCTCAAACGGTTTGCTGCCCTGGATCTCCTCGTTGCAGTCGCTGACACCGCTGCCGGCCGCCATCACCACCGCCGGCGGATTACTGACGCCGTTGGGAAGCGTCAGAATGCCCTGCACCTGCGGCAGCGGGCCGATGGCGACCGCCTGTTCCGTATAGGCGTCCGTGCTGGCCAGGGCCGGCAGGGCATGCACTTCATTGATGATGATGCGCTCTGCCTGCATGGCCTGATCGTACTGCACGAACACCTTGCGCTGCGCATTCTGGAAATCCAGCACCGCCCAGCCGGCATCCATATCGTCATTCATCACCGCCGTGACATCACCGAGCGATTGAAAACTCAGTCCGGAAGTCGCGGATTCATAGCCTTCCTTCAGCAGTTTCTCTGTGAGCGACTGCTTCAGATCATGGTTGAAATAGGACCGCGCGGTTTTCCAGTCGCCCTGGCTCAGGGCGGACGCAATCGCCTGCGTACTGCTGCGCAGGCCGTCTTCCGTGATCTCCACAGCCTTCTTCTGCGCGCATCCGGACAGCAGCCCGGACAGCATCAAAGCCGCGCACAGCACGGCTTTCATGGATCTTCGGATGTCATTTTGCAAGCGGATCATCCTTGTGGTACTTCCTCAGGGCGGCAATCGCAATCACGGCGATGACCGCCAGGCCGCCGATCAGCAGATAGGTCGTATAGCTGGAATTCGCGCCCGTGCTCGTGGCGGCCGCGGTTCCCTTTGCGGACGCGATGTAGGCGTCGACATCCTTCGAAACGATGCTGAAGGGACGGTCGCCGTTGGCCAGCAGCACCTCATTGAACTTCTCGAGGTTGAATTTGCCGCCCAGAGCATCCTCCGCCTTCTTCTTCAGAATCTCGAACTGCGCCAGGCCGATGCCGTAAGGCAGGATCTGGCCTGGATTCTTGGTCACGAAGTCATACAGGTCCTGAGCGTAATCGGAATTCAGATTGAGCTTGTCCAGCTGGTCCCCCAGTTCCGCAACCGTCCAGCCCAGACCGTTGACGCCCAGGTCCGCGATCGCATCCATCACATAGCCGAGTCCGGTGTTGATTGCATTGATCTCCGCAGCGCTGTCGCTGAGGCCGCTGGTCGCAAAGGAGGCCAGCTCTACGTACATCGCCCAGCCTTCCGTGTAGCCAATGCTGCTGGTGGTGGCCCGCAGCGGGTTGGGATTGGTGTTCAGATACCAGGTGATCTGGTACAGATGGCCCGGGAAGCCTTCATGGGCCAGGGTGCCGTACAGTTCCGTCGCATCGCTGACATTGTCGCCGTTGATCTTGATGACGTTGTCCTTGGTGTCATCCAGCGGCGGTTCCATATAATAGGCGACGATGGAGCTGTTGGCGACGCTCGGATCCAGATACGTGGCCTTGTAGCTGACGTCCGGTCCGGCCGGATAATCCTGCAGATTCTGCTGCAGATGGCCGAGAATGTCCTCCGGGGTTGTATAGGAGACGGCTTCACTGGAAGCCTTGTCCGCCGCATTCGGATCCTTCTTGTACAGCGCCTTGTATTCTTCAATCAGCATGCTGAGGTACTGCTCGCCGATGCCGATCATATCCTCGATGGAGCCGTCCGTGCTGGTCTTCATCCTGGCCAGTGCGAGATAGTAAGCGGCGCCGTCCGTCAGATCGGAGCAGCTGTCGCCGGCCGTGCGCGAACCGCGCAGGCTTTCCAGCACCGTCTTGGCATTCTCATACGCCGGCACCACGCTGTTCAGCACGATGCCCTTGTTCTTTTCCTTGTAGGCGCTCTTCTCGGCGTCGCTGAGGCCTTCGAAACTGTCCACGTTCTCGTCGAAAATGACGATCAGCTCATTGTCATCCGTCTTGGCGACGAACTTGTCGATGGCATCCTCGGTGTCATTCAGGGCACCATCGGTTATGAAGTAGCCCTTGGCAGCCTGCTGCCTGGTCAGATCCAGGGCCTGGCTGAAGTAGTCCGGCACGCTGGCCAGCATGCCCAGATAATCGTCAATATCCTGCTTTTCATAGAAGATGTACTCCGTGAAGTTGGTCAGCAGGTTGGCGGTCAGACCCTCGCCGGGGTTAAACCAGAAATCGAACATCGGATAAGAATTCAGCGCGATCGTATTGTTCAGCGAATTCTTGTAGACATCGTAGTCGTACTGCTGCTCCGTGCTCAGGGAATTGTAGTCATACTTGGCCAGCGCATCCAGCGATGCCTGGGCTGTATCAATGTTGTCCTGATAATCCTGCATCGTCGCCGTGCCGATATTTGCCTCCGGCTTGGTGATGCCGTATTTCGCATAGTCGCGGACGGTGAAATGCATGGTCATGAGATCCTTGCCCATGGCCGCCGCGAATTCGGAATTCATGAATTTCTCAAAATCCGCATTGCCGTCTTCCGCCTGTACCGGTACGGCCGGAACCGTTGTGAATGCCAGCAGCAGCGCCAGCACCGCCTGCACCGTCTTCAGCCATGAACGTTTCATGATGTGTCCTCCGTCTGCTTTTTTCCATTATATCATGCACATGAAAAAAGCACAGAATCCCTGTGCTTTTCCGGTTCTCACTGATGCGTGCCGGCCGCGTAGGCCATGGCCTCTTCCTTGCTGAGCTCGTTCCAGCCCCCGCAGACCGGGCACTTCTCATAGTAGTGCGTCGAATACGGGAAGACGGGGATGAAGAACAGCGTGAACCAGGTGCTGACCTTGATCACCTGCCACGGATTGACGTTGTGGCAGCGGCCGCAGGTATAGGGCTTCGTCATTCCCAGCGGGGTGACGATGCGCTTGTTGCCGAACAGCACGATCATGCTTACTCTCCCTGGCGGGCGGCGGCGCCCATCAGCACGTCGACCGTCTGCTCGCTGACATTCTGCATCATGTTCTCAAAGCGCTCGTAGCCTTCCTGCTGATACGCCTCTTCCGGCTTCTGCTGGGCATAGCCGCGCAGATAGATCGTCTGCTTGAGATGCTCCATCGCATCCACATGGTCGATCCACTGCCGGTCGAGAACCCGCAGGAAGACATTCTTCTCCATCTTGTGCAGATAGGTCTCATCCATGTCCTTGGTCAGGTCCGCATAGGCGTCCTGGGCCTGCTGGACAACGGCCTTGGCCGGGTCGCTCTTCTTGAGGTCCTCGTCAATCTGCTCCGGGCTCAGATGCAGGCGGCCCAGCGCCTCTTTGAGCTGCCCGCGCACGGCTTCCCTGGAATCCGCCGCCTGAGCCCGCTTCAGCATGCCGTCCACGGCCTGTTCCAGCAGCCGCGGCAGCAGGCTGCGGATGTCCTCCATGTCGAGAATGCGGTCGCGCTCATCGTAGATGATCTTGCGCTGCTCCATCATGACGTTGTCGTATTCCAGCGTGCGCTTGCGGTTGTCGTAATGCAGGCCTTCGGCGCGCAGCTGGGTGGCATCCACGGCGCTGCGCATCTTCTCCGCCGGCAGTTTGCCGGCCAGAAAGCGCTCCATCTGCTCCTTCGCCTCGTCACTCGGGTATTCGCTCATCAGATCGTCGTCCATCGCGCAGTAGAAGCGGGAATAGCCGGGATCGCCCTGGCGTCCGGAACGGCCGCGCAGCTGGTTATCGATGCGCTTGGCCTCATGGCGCTCGCTGCCCAGGACGGCCAGGCCGCCCAGTTCGCGCACGCCCTCGCCGAGCTTGATGTCGGTGCCGCGTCCGGCCATGTTGGTGGCGATCGTCACCGTCTTAAGCTGACCGGCCTGAGCGATGATCTCCGCCTCATGGGCGTCTTCCTTGGCATTCAGCACCTGATGGGGGATGTTCTCACGGTCCAGCATCTTCGAAAGGCTCTCCGAAATGGAGACGGACAGCGTGCCGACCAGCACCGGCTGGCCCTTCTCATAGCAGCTCTTGACTTCCGCGATGATGGCCTTGTACTTCTCGGCCCGGCTCATGAAGATGGCATCCGGCTCATCCCTGCGCACGCAGGGACGGTTGGTCGGAATCACATAGACGCGCATGTTGTAGGTGTCGAGGAATTCCTGCTCCTCCGTCTTGGCCGTGCCGGTCATGCCCGACAGCTTGTCATACAGGCGGAAGAAGTTCTGGTAGGTGATGGTGGCCAGGGTCAGGGTCTCCTGCTTGATGCCGACGCCCTCCTTGGCCTGGATGGCCTGATGCAGGCCGTCCGAGAATTCCCGGCCCTCCATCTTGCGGCCGGTGAACTGGTCGACCAGGATGATCTCATTGTCCTGGACGACATACTCCGCGTCCCGGTTCATCAGGAAGTTCGCGCGCAGGGCGTTCTGGATGTAGTGCACCAGTCCGGCGCTCTCCGGCCCGAACAGATTGGTCTTCTGGAAATACTTCTCGGCCCGGCGCACGCCCTCTTCACTGAGGCTGACGCTGTTGGTCTCGCGGTCGATGATGAGATCCTGCTCGCGCCGGCAGCTCTTGGCGAAGCCGTCCGCGACCAGATAGTCCTTGTCCAGGACCGGTCCCGGCCCGGAGATGATCAGCGGCGTCCGCGACTCATCGATCAGGATCGAGTCCACCTCATCGAGGATCGCGTAATGCAGGCCGCGCAGCACGCGGTCGGCCTTGTCCAGGACCATGTTGTCGCGCAGATAGTCAAAGCCCAGCTCGGCGTTGGTCGTATAGGTGATGTCGCAGGCGTAGGCCGCGCGTTTCTGGCCGCCGTCCAGCTCGCGCAGGTTGCAGCCGACGCTGAGGCCCAGGAAGCGGTAGATGCCGCCCATCCATTCGGCGTCGCGGGCCGCCAGATACTCGTTGACGGTGACCACATGCGCGCCCCTGCCTTCCAGCGCATTCAGATAGATCGGCATGACCGCGGTCAGGGTCTTGCCTTCGCCGGTCTTCATCTCGGCGATGTCGCCGTCATGCAGCAGCACGCCGCCCAGCACCTGGACCGGATACGGAAATTCCCCGATCACGCGTTTGGCTGCTTCACGGGCTGTCGCAAACGCATCCGGAAGAATGTCATCCAGTTTCGCGCCGGCCGTCAGCTGCTGGCGGAACGCCGGCGTTTTCGCCTTCAGTTCGTCATCCGACAGCTTCGCATAGGCCGCTTCCTTCTCCAGCACCCGGGCCTGCAGCTTCTCGGCCTGGGCATAATGACGCTTTTCACTGCTCAGCAGATTATCCAGAAATCCCATGTCTATTTCCTCACACAGACGATCACACTGCACTCCGGAACCGGAATATCCGGTTCCTGCTGCCCGACCGCTTCTCCTTCTTCGTTGAACACTTCCGTCCAGCCTTCCTCAAGATGAACCTCGCGGGCCTGCCGGGACGGATTGATGATGACGCGGATGGCGCTGACGCCGGCCGCCTTGTCCAGGTGGCCGATGTCGTAGAACAGCACGTTGCCCTCGATGGCGGAGAAGCGCACTTCCGCCTCCACCTCGCGGTCGCTGCGCAGCCGGAAACCGCTGTACTGCCTGCGCAGGGCGATGCAGCGCCGGGTGTATTCGACGATGCTGCGGTTGAGCGCCGCCCGGTCCCAGTTCATGCCGTTGATCTCGTCGCCGGCGTTGTAGCTGTTGGAATTGTCCTTCTTGGTGCCGCCGAACTCCTCGCCGGCATGCAGAAACGGCACGCCCTGAGCCAGAATCGTACACGCGATCATCATCTTCTGGCGCTTGATGCGCACTTCGCGCGGCTCATCCGCGCAGCATGCATGCATCTTGTCCCACAGCGTCGCATTGTCATGGGTCTCAAGGGCATTGATGGATTTGCACGGCGAGTCAAAACGCTTGTAGTACGGTGCTCCGGCGGCATTGCCGCACAGCGCCGAGCACATGTCATAGGCCATCTCCAGATTGCCGGTCACATAGCCGCGGTCAAACTTCTGATCATCGCTGGTCTTGCCCTTGACGATGTCGCGGAAATAGTCATTGAAGTAGCCGACGACCGGCAGCTGTTCCTGGTTGGCGATGATCGCCTTCTTCTCCTGGGGGATGGCGGTCGGCATGTCCCAGCCTTCGCCGTAGATCATGGCATCCTTCTTGATGCCCCGGGCCGTGCGGACGATCTCCTTCATCGTGTCGATGTCGAGGATACCCATCAGATCGAAGCGGAAGCCGTCCACGCCGTAGAGTTCCATCAGCGTACGCACGGAGTGCAGGAACAGGCGCCGGACCATCGGCCTCAGCGAATCCGTGTCATTGCCGCAGTAAGATCCGTTGGACAGATAGCCGGAATCATTGTAGCGGAAATAGTAATACGGGACGCAGCTGTCATAGGAACTGCGGTCGACATCGAACATGTGATTGAACACGACATCCAGATTGACCCTCAGGCCGTGCTGGTGCAGAGCCGCCACCAGCCGCCGCAGCTCTTTCATGCGCGCATAGGGATTCTCCGGATTCGAGGAATAGGAACCTTCCGGCGCCATGAACTGCATGGGGTCATAGCCCCAGTTGTAGGAGCGGTCCGGATGGTTCTCATCCACGGTCGCAAAGTCGGTCACCGGCTGCAGCTGGATGTGGGTGACGCCCAGCTCGGACAGATAGTCGAGGCCGGTCGGATTGCCCTTCCAGCCCGTGCGCGGCTCGGTCAGGGACAGGAAGCGCCCGTGCGTGGAGGTGCCGGTCTGGTTCGAGGACGTCATGTCGCGGACGCTGCACTCATACAGGACGGCATCGGTCTCCGCCGCCAGCGGCTCGGCGCAGCCGGGATCGGGGATGCTGAGGACCTCGCTGGTGTCGATGACGGCGCTCTCGCTGCCGTTGGCGTTGGAGGACAGGCCGTAGGGATCCAGCGATTCCCGGATGCGGCCGTTGCATTCCACCAGATAGACGTAGGTCGCATGCTTCCATTCCCCGGGCACCTTGCAGCGGTAGACGCCCTTTTCCATGCGCGTCATCGGATGGATGGAGACATGATTGCCGCTGCGCAGGCGGACCGCCGCGCTGACCGCGGTCGGCGCCCACAGGGCGAAGGACGTGTACAGCGGATGATAGATGGAACCCAGGTCATCGCCGTCATAGTCGAACATCTTGTCAAACTGCTTCGTGCGCACGATGAAACGGACGACCAGCGGGGTCATCCGGCCGTGCGACTCATGCAGGGTATAGGGAACGCCGAACGTGAAATCTGCCGGTGTCGTCAGATCATAGTGAACAGAGTCCCGGTGCTCTTCGAGCCCGCGGACCAGACAGTCCTTGTAATAGCCCTGCGGACTGGTCAGATAAAAGCCGTCGATGCGGCCGTTGTAATAGACGCGGGAGACCCGTACCGAGATCTTCCCGAAATCGTCCAGATATGCTTCCAGGATTGCCATGGGATTATTATACTACATCACCGCTTCCGCAGTCTTCCCGGCCAGAGAAAAGCGGCGGCGCCGAAGCGCTGCCGCTGGATTCTCTGCTCAAGGCCGGACCGGCTTGATGTGCCAGATCTCCTCGGCGTACTGCCGGATCGTGCGGTCGCTGGAGAAGTACCCGGACTGCGCGATGTTCACCAGGCACATGCGCGCCCAGCCGCTGCGGTCCGCATAGCGGCGCTCGATCTCCTCCTGGGCTCTGGCGTAGGCGTCAAAGTCCGCCAGCACGAAGAACTCGTCATTCTTGTTCAGGATCTCGTCATAGACCGGCTTGAAGTCCTCCGGATCCCCGTTCCAGGTGCCGTCGATGAAGGTGTTCATGACATTGCGGATGCGCTCATCGCCGTTGTAGTAGTCGATCGCCCGGTAATTCGGGGCCAGGCTGCGGATGCCGTTGATGTCGAGGCCGAAGATCACGTCGTTGGCGCGGCCGACCACGCGGTCGATCTCGACGTTGGCGCCGTCCAGGGTGCCAAGGGTCACGGCTCCGTTCATCATGAACTTCATGTTGCCGGTGCCGCTGGCTTCCTTGCCGGCGGTGCTGATCTGTTCGGAGACGTCGGTGGCGTTCATCAGAACCTCCGCCATGGAGACGTTGTAGTTGGGCAGGAACACGACCTTGATCATGCCGCGCACATCCGGGTCATTGTTGATGACGTAGGAGACGGCGTTGATCAGCTTGATCACCTTTTTGGCGAATACATAGGCCGGCGCCGCCTTGGCCGCGAACAGGTACGTATGCGGCGTCATCGTGAAGCCGGGATCCGCCTTGATGCGCTGGTACAGATAGATCACGTGCATGATGTTCAGCAGCTGGCGCTTGTAGGCATGCAGGCGCTTGGCCTGGGTGTCGAAGATGCTGTCCGGGTCCACCTGGATGCCAGTGCGCTGGCGGATGCGCGCCGCCAGGATCTCCTTGCGCTCGTGCTTGACCTTCAGGAAGTCCTTCTGCGTGTGCGGATCGTCGACGTATGCCATCAGATCGCTGATCCGGGCGATGTCCTTCTCATAGGCTCTGCCGATGCGCTTGTCCAGCAGCTGCTTCAGCTGCGGATTGGAATACAGGAGCCACCGTCTCTGGGTGACGCCGTTGGTCTTGTTCGAGAAGCGCTCCGGGAACAGCCGGTAGAAATCGCGGAACAGGTCCGTCTTCAGGATCTGGGTGTGGATCTCGGCGACACCGTTGACGCTGTGGCTGCCGATGATGGCCAGATGCGCCATGTGCACCTGCCCGTCGCGGATGATGCGCACGCGGTCGGACATGTAGGGATCGTCCGGGAAGCGGTTCTGCACGGATTCGACGAAGCGGCGGTCAATCTCCTGGATGATCATGGTGATGCGTGGCAGCAGGCTGCTCATGTACTGGATCGGCCAGGTCTCCAGCGCCTCCGACATGACGGTGTGGTTCGTGTAGCCCATGACGGACTGCACGATCTTCCAGGCCTTGTCCCAGGGATAGCTGTATTCATCCACCAGCACCCGCATCAGCTCCGGGATGGCCAGCACCGGATGCGTGTCGTTCAGCTGCACGGCAATCTTGTCGCCGAGGTTGTCCAGATTCGGATAGGACCTGAGATGCGCAGAGATGATGGAATGGATACCCGCGCAGACGAAGAAATACTGCTGCTTCAGGCGCAGGAACTTGCCCTCGTCCGTGGAATCGTCCGGATACACGTTCAGGCAGATCTCGCTGACCTCCGCCAGATACTTGCGGAAATCCATGCCGTCCGGCGTCATCTCGCTGGGCTCGGCGCTCCACAGCCGCAGCGTGTTCGTGTTCTTGGTGTTGGCGCCGATGATCGGCATGTCGTAAGGGACCGCCATGATGTGCTCGGCGTTCAGATGCCGGAAATGCATGTTGCCGTTCTCATCCCAGGTCGTCTCGACATTGCCCCAGAACTTGACGTCCACGGAATGCTTGGGCTTGCGGATCTCCCAGGCGTTGCCCAGCCGCAGCCACATGTCCGGAACCTCGATCTGCTGGCCGCTGTGATCGATGACCTGGCGGAACAGACCGTACTGGTAGCGGATGCAGTTGCCGTTGACCGGATAGTCCAGGCTGGCCGCGGAGTCCATGAAGCAGGCCGCCAGACGGCCCAGGCCGCCGTTGCCCAGCCCCGCGTCCGCCTCCAGATCCTCGAGCTCGTTGATGTCGATGCCCAGATCCTTGAGGCCGTCGCGGACCATGCCGTAGATGCCCAGATTCATCAGATTGTTGGTCAGGCTGCGCCCGAGCAGGAACTCCATGGAAAAGTAATAGACCTGCTTGGCGTGGGTGCGGACCGCCGCTTCCTTGGTGTCTTTCCAGTTGATGCTCGCATAGTCACGCACCATCTCGCCCAGGGTCAGCAGCTTCTCCGTCTTGTGGGTCTCCGACACCGGCCGTCCGCAGTACTCGATCAGCCGCTGGCTGAAATCCCGCTTGAATTCGTCTTTGTTCTTGAACATTTATTCTCCGCCCTTCTTCTCTTTGCGCCCTGCAGCCGTGCTGCGGCGCTTCGGGCAGACCAGCCAGATAGCCGCATACGGAGCGATCCGCACGGTGATCTGGTCTTTGAATTTCGCATTCTCCTCTTTGGCCGTCCACGACTTGACCGGCTCAAAGTTGCACATGTTGCAGCCGTCGTAGATGTCCTTCTCCGAATTCAGGATCTCGGACCAGGAGCCCTTCTGCGGCACGCCGAGGTTGAAGTCCTCATAGGAGGCGCCGGTCATGTTCAGCACGCAGACCAGGTACTCCTTCTCATCCTCGCGGTAGAAGGAGAAGATGGACTGGCGGGCGTTGTCCGCATCGATCCACTTGAAGCCGTCCATATCGTAGTCGTGGGCATACAGGCACGGATGCGCGTCATAGATCCTGTTCAGATCGGTGAAGTAGCGCTGGAAGGCGCGGTGGCGCGGATAGTCCAGCAGGAACCAGTCGATCGGCTTCTTCTCGTCGAACTCGCGGAACTGGGCGATCTCGCTGCCCATGAAGTTCAGCTTCTTGCCCGGATGCGCGAACATGTATGCATACAGATTGCGGCACTGTGCGAACTTCTGGTCATAGTCGCCGAACATGCGGTCGACGACGGTCTTCTTGCCGTGCACGTTCTCATCATGCGACAGTTCGCACAGGAAGCGCTCGGAATAGAAGTACGCCATCGAGAAGGTGATCTTGTTGTGGTCCCAGACCCGGTACATCGGATCCGTCGCATAGTACTTCAGGGTGTCGTTCATCCAGCCCAGATCCCACTTGTAGTCAAAGCCCAGACCCATGTCCAAGGTCGGCCGCGTGACCTTCGGGAAATCCGAGCTGTCCTCGGCGATCAGCATAACCGCCGGATACTCCTTGGCAACGTAGTAGTTGAAGCGGCGGATGAAGGCCAGCGCGCCCTCGTTGGTGCCGCGGTCGCGGTTGCCGCCCCAGTAGATCAGATTGCTGACGGCGTCGATGCGGATGCCATCAATATGGTAGAACTCGCACCAGAACATCGCGCTCGAGATCAGGAAGGAGCGCACCTCCTCATTCCACAGGTCAAAGTTCAGCGTGCCCCACTGGCTCTCCGCGTCCTCGAACTTGCGGTATTCATACAGCGGTTCGCCGTCGAACTGGCGCAGGCCGAACGCATCCTTGACGAAATGCACGGGCACCATGTCGACGATGACGCCGATGCCCTCCTTGTGGCAGCGGTTGACGAACTGCGCGAACTCCGTGGGATTGCCGTAGCGGCTGGTCACGGAATAGTAGCCGGACGCCTGGTAGCCCCAGGAGCCGTCATACGGGTATTCATTCAGCGGCATCAGCTCAATGTGCGTGAAGCCATGCTCCTTGACGTAGGGAATCAGATTCTCCTCCAGCATGCCGTAGGTGTACGGGTATTCCCCGTTCATCTTCCAGGCGCCGGCGTAGACCTCGTAGATGCTCATCGGCCGGTCGAAGTTCTTGGACCGTTTCTTCATCCACGTACCGTCGCCCCAGCGGATGTCATGCAGGTTGTAGACCTTGCTGCCGGTGTTCGGCCGGGTCTCGCTGTAGAACGCATACGGATCCGCCTTGTCCAGCAGATTGCCGTTCTTGTCTTCAATGCGAAACTTGTAGGAGTCCCATTCCTTGACGCCCTTGATGAAGATGCTCCAGACGCCGGTGAAGTCCGTGCGCTGCATCTTCGCGGCGCTGATATCCCAGTTGTTGAAGCTGCCGATCACGCTGACGTTGCGGGCGTGCGGCGCATAGACGGTGAAGCGGACGCCTTCCCCGCCCTCATATGCAAAATGCGCCCCGAACAGCCGGTAAGCGTCTATGCAGTGCCCCTGATGAAAGCTCTCGATGATTCCAGCCTGATCCATGATGGCCCCCTTTGAAACGGATGATGTTTCCGCCGCAGAATTCCAGTATTAATGATAGCATTCCAGACCATGAAAACAAAACGAAAGTTCCGTGTTCACGACAAATCCGCTCTCTTGTAAAATTTGCGTAAAAAAGGCAGAATCCGGAGTCACGGACTCTGCCTGCATGTATTTGCGTGTATTTATGCGGTCAGTTTCTTCATGGCTGCACGGTATTCATCCGCATGGGCGGCGGCGCTGTCGGCGCTGTCTGCCTTGATGCAGAAGTAAATCTTGATCTTGGGTTCCGTGCCGCTCGGACGGACCGCGATCCAGGAACCGTCTTCCAGGAAGTATTTCAGGACATCAGACTTCGTGAAACCTTCCAGCTTGTCCACTACACCGTTTTCGCAGCGCTCGAAGGTGCCGAAGTCCTCCCATTTGGCGACCTTGCGGCCAGCAATCTCCGCCAGTCTCTCGCTTCTCAGCTTGGCGATGATCTCACGGATCCGCTGCGCGCCCGCTTCACCTTCCAGCTCGATGGAAATCTGGGATTCGTTGAAGTAGCCGTGTTCCCGGTAGCAGTCCTCCAGCACATCCAGCAGAGTCTTGCCCTGAGCCTGGTAGTAGCAGGCCGCTTCCGCCAGCATCAGGCACGCCTGCTGGGCGTCCTTGTCGCGGACAAACGGCTTGATCAGGCTGCCGTAGGATTCCTCATAGCCGAAGACATAGTTCTTGGCGTGGCTGATCTCATACTTCGCAACCTTCTCGCCGATGAACTTGAAGCCCGTAAGGGTCTTCTCCGTCTCGACGCCGTACTTGCGGGCGATCTCCTCGCCCAGGTCGCTGGTGACGACGGTATTGAACATGACCGGGTGCTCCGGCATGGTCTTCTTCTGCGTGCGCTGGCTCAGGATGTACTCCAGCAGCACCGCTCCGGACTGGTTGCCGGTCATCACGATGTACTGGTCGCCCTTCTTGACGCCGACGCCCATGCGGTCGGCATCGGGGTCGCAGACCAGGATGATGTCCGCCTTTTCACGGGCGCAGTATTTCAGCGCCAGTTCATAGGCTCCCGGCTGTTCCGGATTGGGCGTTGGCGTATTGGAGAAGTCCGGATCCGGCGTGCACTGCTCGAGCACCGGAATCACATGGTAGCCGGTGCGCTCCAGCAGCGTGCGGACCGGAATGTTGGAGGTGCCGTGCTCCGGCGAGAAGACGATCTTGAGATGGTCCTTGTTGACCTCCGGGTTGAGCTGGATGGACAGAACATTCTTGTAGTATTCTTCATCGACATCCTTGCCGATGACGGTGATCAGCTGTTTCTGCTCGGCCGTGTTGTCAGCGCTGACGGAAAGCTCGTCGGCGATCGCGTTGACCTTGGCGATGACGGCGTCCGCCAGAGCCGGAATCAGCTGGCAGCCTTTCTCATCGTAGAGCTTGTAGCCGTTGTACTGCTTCGGGTTGTGGCTGGCGGTGATCATGATGCCGCCGCAGCATTTCTCAAAGCGCGTCGCAAATGACAGTTCCGGTGTCGGCCGCAGGCTTTCGAACACATAGCTGCGGATGCC
>Ga0183095_11073_pt1 | contig 34387 bp, 32 predicted proteins | sample BioMet4_FD_130346 | JGI IMG/M metagenome (GOLD analysis project Ga0183095, IMG submission 130346) | Microbial communities from bioreactor (seeded with sewage sludge) at LBNL, California, USA - Biofuel metagenome 4 (v2) (version 3) | ecosystem: Engineered > Bioreactor > Anaerobic > Unclassified ...
CATCTTCGTTATCTTACCCGTTTTACTGTTCCCCTCTCGGGGAATGGTTACTTCTTCTTTTGAAACTTCTTCTCTCAAAGAAACTTCAGGGTTGTGTGTACTGTCTGTTATTCGATTTTCAAGGTCCGTTTCCTTCGTCGCTTCCCTTTTGGGGGGCAACTTTCACATAATAACATGGTCGCTTTTTCTTGTCAAGAATTTCTCGCTTTATTTTTTGAATTTTTTCCGATCTGCTTTTACAGGTCCTCCGACGGCATCTCCAATATTCTTCGCCTGCATCAGAGCATGGTGTTAAGTAGGTCTTTCAGGAAAAAGAGAAGGAGATTGTTATTGAACAGATAGGTAATCCACCGGCTCCCCGTTATTAATGCCAGCAGCTTCCCGCCGGCATAGGTCCCGGAGCAGGCAGAAAGCAGGAGAAACGCCGTCCACAAATAAATGAGCGCTTCCGCGAGGCCGAGCACGGCCCCCGCAATCTGGTTCAGACCATGGATAACCGGAAGCCTTGTAAAAATATCCGCAAAGCGGATGACGAGATGAAGCAGAATCCATATGATGACGAACAGAACCGCAAATCCGATGTAGTTCACCATCAGACTGCTTAAACATCCCGAAACATATTCCTTGAATTTATCGACACCGAGTATGTTCCAGAATTCTTTCGTATTGTTCTTCTCCAGAATGCTCTTTAAGTTCTGCGGAATATTCAGACTGTCTATTGCCTGCTTCTGTGCGATCTCCGACTGTGTCTGTTCCTCGCTGATGTTCTCGAGTCCGGCCTGTTTCAGCAGAACGCTTTTTATGCCTTGCTCTATTCCGGTATTTGTCCGGATATAGGAAGTGACATGCGGAAGAACAAGCCGCACAAGGTAAATGGTAAGCACCAGCGCAAACATAGAGACCGCGAGTTTTAAAAACCCGCGGTCGTGTCCGTACAGCATCATTCCGATCAGATAAACCGCAATCAAAAGCGGGAGCCAGTTCGCTCCGAGCCACACTCTGATTGTATCGGCCATGTTGTTCTCCTTAAATAAAATCTTCCTCTTTGAGAATGAGGAGTCCGTCATGATCGTACTTCGGAGAGAACATTCCGCCGATGCGTTTCATGAGAGGCGGCTTTTCCGCCTTGTCGGCCGCTTCCTCGATCAGTGTTTCCGCATTTTTCCTTGTAAGCTTGATGCTGTCCTCTTCCATGATCTCGACACGTTCGTACAGTGCGAGCATGCTCTTTCCCGTGATGGTGCAGTCGATTTTCTTCGCATAGTCGCTTGCATACTGAACAAACTCCTCGATGTTCAGTTCCTCTTCCGCATATGCGGGATCCTCCTGCGGTTCATCCGGAACCGGTTCTCTTTTTTCAACTGCCTTTTTCAGAATATCTTCCGCCGGTTTCCCGGTCACGTTTTTCTTCACCGGTTCAGGCTGCGGTTTTTCCTCCGGAATCATTTCCTCTTCCGGTTTCTTTTCCTCCTCGTGCAGCTGCTCCGTGCCGAATATATTGGAAAGTGCAGGGTGCGCCGCAACGGTCTTCTTTACCTGCAGCGGGTTATCGATTAAAAGCACGGTCCTTTTTCCGCCGTCATGAGATACCATGGTCAGCAGTTCCGATATGCTCTTCTCCGTGAGATCTCCCGCTTCCTCAATGATAAGATCTCTTCCCTGGATTTTTTCCTCGGAAGCAAGCACGCCTTTTTCATTCAGCTTCTGGGCGCGGATTTTCACGACACCGTTGCTTATGCCTGTCGCTGCATGGATTTCCCGGATTTTATCCTTCGCTGCATTATATCCTTCTTCCGCAGTCCTTCCGATGATAAAGCAATTAAAACTGCCCGGTGTTTTTTTCTTTTCCGGTACCGTTTCTTCCGGCTCACCCTCTGTTTCGGCTGCGGTATCCGTCGCGGTTTCCTTTTTCTCCGGCACTGTTTCCGATGACGCTGTTTCTGATGCCGCTACCGGAGCCGTTTCCGAAGACGTCCCGTTTTCAGCCGGTGTTACATCTCCGGCTGCATTTCCCGTTTTATCTTCCGGTTTCGGCACAGGCCCTGACGCAGTCTCTGCGGCGCCATCCGCTGTTTCAGTCAGAGGAGCATCTTCCTCCTCGATGGATATGTTCCGCCTTCCCTCTGCATAAACCGGTTCTTCCGGCGTATGCGGTAAAAGCGGACCGCGGAAAATCTTTGTCTGCCCTGCCTCGTCTTCTGCCGTAACGCCGCCGGTCTTCATGCCGGAAACGGCTCTGGCTAGTTTTCTTTCCTCGTCAAGTTCCCTTAAGTGCGCTTCAATCTCCGCATCCATCGGATCCATCGGCGGCTTTTTCCCGTCCGCATCGTCCTCGGGAAGTTCCTCCGGCTCTGAAAAATCTGCCGTTTCATGTTTCGGCGCAGGCGCTGCGGCGGACGGTTTCTGTACCGGCAGATCTTCCTCCTCGCCGTAATCCTCGTCGCTTTCGTCGGTTATGGCCGTTCCGTATTCCTGCTCCACCTTTTTCAGGTTTTCTTCATACTTGTCGCGGTTGTCAATCAGGCTCTGCTGATACTGTGTCAGCGGCTTCCCCTCTTTTTCCGTTTTCAGTTCGATGGCCTTGTCCACATATTTTCCGAGGCCGAACATCAGCATGATATTGTCGCACATCCGCACGCAGTCCGCCGACCGGCCCGCCTCATGATAAAGCTCCGCGAGCTCATACATCCATTTTTCATCGAGCTCGGCATGATTATAGGTCTCGAGGGAATGGATAAGCTGATCGATGGAAGCGCCTTTCGCTTTCAGAATCAGATACCGGAGAATATACTGCCTGGTGTCTTCCGGATCCAGATCATAAAATTCCCTGTAATATGCTTCTGCCTCTTCCACGCTTCCTTCTTTTAAGGCCAGCTTTGTCAGTTTGTAAAGAAGCCCCTTGCCGATCGGAGCCTTTTCGAATGCCAGCAGAAGGATTTCCTTCGCTTCGCTGATTTCGCGGTTCTTCTCGTAGATTTCGGAAACCAGGGAAAGAAGCGAAACGTTCTGAACTCTCCGCCAGTCTATCCCGTCTGCGATCTTCATGGCAGTCTCATAGTCCCCGATCTTCGCCTGCTTCTTCATCTGTTCAACCTTTATATTGAACTCATACTTATCCATAAAAAGGCCTCTTTCCTTTTATAATTCTGTTCTGCCTTCAAGCGCTCTTAAAAGTGTTATTTCATCGATGTTCTCCAGATCCCCGCCGACCGGCACGCCGCTTGCGATCCTGCTGACCTTGATTCCCGTCGGTTTAATGAGCTTCGCGATATACATTGCGGTGGTTTCGCCTTCCAGACTGGAATTCGTCGCCACGATCACTTCATCCACGTCCTTTTCCAGCCGCTTCATAAGTTCCTTCAGCTTGATGTCGCCCGGGCCTATTCCCAGCATGGGGGAAATGGCGCCGTGCAGGACATGATATACGCCGTCGTACTTTCCGGTTTTCTCATATGCCGCAAGATCTCTGGTGTTCTCCACCACCATGATGACTCTGTGGTTTCGCGCCGGGCTCTTGCAGATCGGACACAGGTCCTCGTCCGTAAGCGTAAAGCATTCCCTGCAGTAATGAACATTTTTCTTGGCGTCCGTGATCGTGTCCGTAAGCCGTTTGACATCCGCTTCCTGCATGTTGATGATATGGAAAGCAAGCCGCTGCGCGCTCTTCATTCCCACGCCCGGCAATGCGGACAGTTCTTCGATCAGTTTGTTGATATGGTTGCTGTAATAGTCCATGTTTTCAGAAAGGAAGTCCCCCGCCGAGGCCGCCGGTGAATTTTCCCATCATGCTCCTGTTCTCTTCTTCCAGTTTCCGGAGAGCTTCGTTCGTCGCCGCCATAACCATGTCCTGCAGCATCTCGACATCCTCAGGATCCACTGCGGAAGGATCGATCGTGACCTTCGTCACTTCCTTCTTGCCGGATACCGTGACGGTCACCACGCCGCCGCCTGCGCTGGCAGTGAATTCCTTCGTTTCAAATTCCTTCGCCTGCTCCTCCATCTGCTTCTGCATTTTCTGTGCCTGCTTCATCAGGTTGTTCATGTTGCCGGGTATTCCTCCGCCCGGAAATCCGCCGTGTCTTGCCACTTTACTGATCCTCCTTGTCGGAAACTTTTTCAATCGGAAAATTTACCGCCGCCTGCATTTCCTCTTCGGAAACCACATAATTATTGGCCGGTTCGTTCCCGTTTTTCCTGATCCGTGTTGAAAATGTTATCTCCTTCTGATAATGCTCCGCAACGTACGCGGAAAGCGCCGTGAGAAGTTCCGCGCGTTCGCCGTAGCGTGCCACCGAAGCGTTCGGGAATACGATGCACATGCTGCCGCTTCCCTTTGGTTCCACCATGGTATCCTTGAGGACTGCTTCGTACAGCCCCTCCTGTGATGCGGCGATCTTTCCCCATTCTTTCCGCACCGTCATGAAATCATCATACTCTGCCTTCGGCAGCCTGATTGTCTGGGATCCGGTCTGCGTCTCTTCTTTTCCGCCCGGTCCCGCTTCCGTTCCTTTTCCGGATGCGGCTTTCCCCGTTCCGATCTGAATGCCTCTTTCCTTTAAGTCCCGCATTTCCCTTTCGAGGGAAGCAATCCGTTCCAGGAGCGCGTCATTATTCTCTTCCATCTGCGGCGACGTAAGCTTTATGATCGCAAGCTCCGTCATGACCCGCTTCTGCGGAGAATAACGCATCCGGTTCGAAAGTTCCGCAAACACCCGGATGGACCGCATAAGCGATTCTTTTGACACCAGTGCCGCATCGTCCTGCATGAGCTTCATGTTTTCCCGCGACGTGTCTATGATGCCCTCCGGGTCCTCCGAAGTCTTGATGATCAGGAGATTTCTTAAGTACCACAGGAAATCACTCACAAACTGGTTCATTTCCCTGCCCTGTGCGACCGCATCTCCGATCACGCGGAGTGCTTCTCCCGTGTCAGCCTTTGATGCAGCCCCGAAAAGTTTCCGGAACGTGCCGATATCCGCCGCACCGAGAATTTCCAGAACCTGATCGTAGGAAATTTCTCCCTCCGGATGGAAGGCAACGCATTCGTCCAGGAGGCTTAAGGCATCACGCATGGCCCCGTCCGCGCACCGTGCGATATAAGTCAGGGCCTTTTCATCCATTTTAATATTTTCCGATGCGGTCAGTTCCTTTAAGTGTGCCGCGATCGTCTCCACGGAAATCCGCCGGAAATCATAGCGCTGGCAGCGTGACAGAACCGTGATCGGGATCTTGCTCACTTCGGTCGTCGCAAGAATGAAGATCACATATTCCGGCGGCTCCTCCAGCGTCTTTAAAAGCGCATTGAACGCGCCTGTGGAAAGCATGTGGACTTCGTCGATGATGAATACCCGGTACTTTCCTTCCGTGGGAGGGTACTGGACCTGCTCCCTGATATCGCGGATATTCTCGACGCCGTTGTTGCTGGCCGCATCGATCTCGACGACGTTCATGGAATTTTCCTTTAAGATCGAAGCGCAGGTCGCACACTTGTTGCACGGATTCCCGTTCTCCGGATTCTCGCAGTTCACCGCACGCGCGAGAATTTTCGCCACGCTGGTTTTACCGGTGCCTCTGGTTCCGCAGAACAGATATGCATGTCCTATCCTTCCGGACATGATCTGATTTTTTAATGTCGTGCAGATGGCATCCTGGCCCTTTACTTCTTCAAAGGTCTTCGGCCGCCATTTGCGGTACAGTGCAAGATAGGACATCCGTCCGCCTTTCTATTCGTCTCCGAAACTGATTCCGAGAAGCTTTGCCTCTTTGATCACGGAAGAAGCCGGATCCACTGTTTTCAGTTTCCCGGACACCTCCGAGAGCGGCAGGCTGGTAATATCATTTCCCTTTACCACGACAATGCGGCCGAACTTTTTTTCCTTGATCAGCATGGCCGCTGCCGCCCCGAGTCTCGACGAAATGACCCGGTCAAAGGGACAGGGTTCGCCGCCCCTCTGCATGTGCCCCGGGACCGTAACACGGATTTCCTGTCCCGTTGCCTCTCCGATCTTATCTCCTATTTCATAGGCAACGGACGGATACGTTTTTTCGCGTACCTTCTTCTCCGAACGTTCCTGCTTTGTGAGCGCTGCGTCCTCCCTGGAGACGGCGCCCTCCGCAACCGCCAGAATGGAAAAGCGTTTTCCCTCCCTGGTCCGTGCCTTGATTGCCTTAATGATCACATTGATATCGTACGGGATTTCCGGGATCAAAATAATATCCGCGCCGCCCGCCATGCCTGCATAAAGCGTAAGCCATCCGACTTTATGGCCCATCACTTCCACGATAAACACCCGGCTGTGGCTGGCCGCCGTCGTATGGATGCAGTCGATGGCATTCGTGGCAATGTTCACCGCGCTCTGAAATCCGAAGGTAACATCCGTTCCCCAGAGATCATTGTCGATCGTCTTCGGGAGCGATACGATGTTCAGGCCCTCTTTGCTGAGCAGGTTTGCGGTTTTCTGGCTTCCGTTCCCGCCCAGGACGCAGAGACAGTCAAGCTTCAGCTTTTTATAGGTCTTCTTCATGAGCTCGACCTTGTTGTTCCCGTTCTCGTCAGGAACCGTCATCAGTTTAAACGGCTGCCGGCTGGTTCCGAGCATGGTACCGCCGCGGGTCAGAATACCCGAAAAATCCGACGGTTTCATGACTCTGTAATCTCCGTACATGAGTCCTCTGTAGCCGTCGGAAAAGCCGATGATTTCTGCATCTTTGTACAGTTTGTAAAGCGCCTTGGCCACCCCTCGCATAGTTGCGTTCAGGGCCTGGCAGTCACCGCCGCTTGTAAGCATTCCGACTCTCTGCATGGTTTCCTTTCGATGCGGGCAGATATTTCAAAGCATACTGCCACGCATACCTTATAAAAGTATATTACAAAAGGGCGTTTGTGGCAATAAATAAACTGAGGGGCAGAAAGAGGCATACCGGAAACCGCGTAGCTTCGGCAGCAAAAGAGCTATACCCGCAGCTACGGAACTTCGTTCCTATGCGCTGCGGGTATAGCTCTTTCTGCTGCCTTAAGTGCCGGACTTCAGATCTGAACGTACACGGTACTTGTTTACAATATTTTATATCCTGCTTCGTACTCTGTCTTCCGTTTATTTAATCCGCACGTCTCGCTTTGAATGAGAATCATGAACGTTACCTCGGCAGCCGGCTCGGTGACGGCGATCCCGCATCACACGAACGCATTCGTTTAGTGCTGCTGCATTCCTGCCCTGACACGGTTCGCAAAGGTCCGTTGCACGGGGGCCCTCACGTCAACACTGCTTACCGCGGGCGGCTTCACAACTCTGCACCCGAGGCGAGACATCACCCCTGCTGAAGCGGATTGCAGGTACAGGGCACCGCTGTCTCCCCGGCTGTGCGGACTTTAAGTATACCTTGGATTCTCTTTTTCCGCAAGATGAAATCCGGAAACATCGTCCCCGTCATTTATTCCTGAGTTCCTTAAAAAAGCCGGACATCATGGCAGAGCACTCTTCCCCCAGGATGCCCTCCGTAACCTCCACCTGGTGGTTGAATCCCGGCACATGGAAAAGATCCAGTACGGATCCGGCGCAGCCCGCCTTTTTGTTTCTGCATCCGAACACCACGCGTTTTATCCGCGCCTGAACAATCGCGCCGGCACACATGGGGCAGGGTTCCAGCGTCACATAGAGTGTGCAGTCCTCCAGCCGCCAGTCGCCTGTTTTCCTGCAGGCCTTGCGGATGGCGGTAAGTTCCGCATGGGAAAGCACATTTTTGTCCTTTGTCCTGCGGTTATATCCCCTTGCTATGACCTTCCCGCCCTGTTCGATCACACAGCCGATCGGCACTTCTCCGATCGCATATGCCTTTTTCGCCTCGCGCACCGCCGCACGCATAAAATCCTCATCCGTCATGAAACCTTTCCTCTTTCTTTCGTTTTCCGTAATTTACTGTGCCTCTGCGTCTGTATCATACCCGGTCTTTTCGTGTTATAATGACTTAATCTTAACATAAGGATGCCAGTCCGGAGAGGAAAATACTTTATTATTTTATGCCGGACAGCTGTTCGGGACAGCGCAAAGGGACCTGCTGCAAATGCGGCCGGTCAGAATGCCCGCTTCTCATGGAAGGGGATTATATGACGGATTCCCAATCCTGTAAGGGCAGTCTCTGTCCGTCTGCGGCATCTTCAACGGCATGGATCTCTACCCGAAAAAGGTAAATAAGCCATGATTCTGTCACACAAGGAGAACGGTCATGAAGATACTGGGTCTACAGAAAACAACCCTCCTGGATTTTCCGGGTCAGGTGGCCTGCACCATTTTCACCGGCGGATGCAATTTCCGCTGCCCGTTCTGCCATAATTCCGAGCTGTTCGTGCCGGGTGAGGAAACGCCGGAGGAATATACGGAAGAAGAGATCTTTTCCTTTTTAAGGAAACGGAAAGGCGTGCTGACCGGCGTGGCGATCACGGGCGGGGAGCCTACCCTGCAGCCGGATCTTATGGATTTTATCCGGAAGGTCCGCGATCTGGGATACCTGATAAAGCTCGACACAAACGGTTATAAACCCGAGGTTACGGAAGAAATCATAAAGGAAAAGCTGGCCGACTACATTGCCATGGATATAAAGTCCTGCAGGGAAAACTACGCGAAGGTGGCCGGAACAGACAGCATTGATCTGTCCCGCATTGAACGGAGTGTAAATCTTCTGATGGAGAGAAGGGTCCCGTACGAATTCCGCACAACCGTTGTGAAGGAGCTTCATTCAAAGGATGATTTCGCAAAAATTGCAGAATGGCTCGACGGGGCGGATGCCTATTTTCTGCAGAGCTTCACGGATACCGGACATGTCTTAAAGAGCGGCTTCTCCGCGTATACGCAGGCTGAAATGGCTGAATTTCTGCCGGTTTTAAGAAAGCATATCCGTTCCGTGCATCTCAGAGGAATCGATTACGACGAAGATAAAACTGTTACCGAAAGCGAGGCGTGACAATGCAGAAAATTCTTGTTTGCGATGACGACAAAGAGATCGTGGAAGCGGTCGATATCTATCTTTCCCAGGAAGGCTTCGAGGTGATCAAGGCCTATGACGGGTATGAAGCGCTGAAAATCATGGAAAAAACTCCGGTGGATCTTCTGATCGTGGATGTCATGATGCCGGGGCTCGACGGAATCCGCACGACTTTAAAGGTACGCGAGACCAGTTCCATTCCCATCATCATCCTGTCCGCGAAATCAGAAGACAACGACAAAATTCTCGGACTGAATATCGGTGCGGACGATTACCTGACAAAGCCGTTCAATCCCGCGGAACTGGTTGCCAGGGTAAAAAGCCAGCTCAGACGCTACACGGAACTCGGTAACATGAATGCCAGGCCGGATGCGCACATTTTCTCGGTCGGCGATCTGGAAATCGACGACGACACGAAAGAAGTCCGCGTGGCCGGAAACCTGATAAAGCTCACGCCGATTGAATATAACATACTGCTTCTGCTGGTAAAGAACGCGGGACGCGTCTTCTCGATCGACGAAATCTATGAGCAGATCTGGAACGAAGAGGCAATCGGCGCGGACAATACGGTCGCGGTCCATATCCGCCATATCCGCGAGAAAATTGAAATCAATCCGCGCGAGCCGCGATATTTAAAGGTGGTCTGGGGCGTCGGGTATAAAATCGAGAAACAGCCATAAAGAGGAACCGGATGGAAAAGAAAGCCGCAGGAAAAAATCCCGCATTTCAGTTTGCTTTGAAAAAAGTATTCATCATCATCGTACATCTGCTTTCGCTCGCTCTGTTCGTTGCGGGTGTTTCCCTGATTTACTGCAATGAAAACTTCAAAAAGGGAATCCGCTGGATGAATACGGAGTCCTTCGAGGACTCGCCCGCATTTTCCGATCTGTTTGAAAGTACCACCAAAAGTCTTTTTGATTACGTCCGCTACCGCGACGTGTTCGAGACAAAAGGGAAACTGGATACATCAAAGGAAATGTTCAATTTTGATATTTCGCCGGGAACGGAACAGTCCTATACGCTGGACGATGTCATGGAATATGCAGCTGAACGCGGCTACTATCTGGACAACAACTACCGCGTAGTTGCAAATCCGGGCGCCAGAACGGGCACTGCCGCCGGCACAAACGAATCCTATGCCGTGAACTGGCGCGCTTACAATTCCACTTCCGAAATGAAGGAACCCGGCGATGCCTACATGACGCTGGATGCCCTTACCGTGGAAACACTGACCTGCCTCGGCAAGTACTACAGTGCCGAAAAAAAGCTGAATACCGGCAACACCAATTTTTATTATAATATTATTTACGACAGCACCTCCTATGCAAATCTTCCGTCCCTCAAGGCCGATGCAGCCAAACGCTACGGCCGCTATGTAATATGCACTTCAGACAGTGTGCTTCCCGAAAACAATCTTCCTTCGACACCCACCAGTCTCCTGAAAATGATCGTTTCGAACAATCCTGACAAGAACAGCAACGGTTCCTATTCTGCGTTCATCGCCCTGGATACCGCCTATCCGAAGCAGGACGAATTCTATATCGGAAGCATCCATTATGCCAGACAGCGGAACACCTATTTTCTGGGTCTTGTGCTGATGATCTCCGGCCTTCTCATCATGCTTATTTCACTGATTCTTCTGCTCCGGATGAGCGGGCATGCCTACCGCAAGTCGAAGGAAATCCGTCTGCTCCGTTCGGACCGGTTCGGACCGGAGGCAAATGTCTTAATCTGCGCGCTCATGATCATCGTGTGCCTGTTTCTTTCGGATCAGATCGGAAAACGTCTGCTCCACATTCTGATCCCGCAGACTTTCTGGGCATTCTCAACGCGCATGCTCTCCTATGTGATCATCTACCTCTGCGTTCTGACGGCTTCTTTTTCCGTAATCCGTGAGGCAAAGGCCGGGATTCTCTGGAAGAACAGTTCCTTAAAGCATCTTGTCCGTGACATAACGGAATTTCTTCATGATATTTCCTATTCCAGAAGGCTCTCGTTCCGTTACGGACTTTACCTGCTCGGAAATGTGCTCCTGGTTTCTCTCGCGACCTGCATCATCCTGCGCGGCCGGACGCTTACATCGCGCTTTGCCGCTATCGCAGTGATTGTTCTTTTCTGCCTGTTCAACATTTTCATCTTCCGGAAAAGATACCGCAGCGAAGAGGAAATCGACAAGATTTCCGAAGCCATAAAAAGCATAGCCGAAGGTAACACGGACTATCAGCTGGATCTGTCCGAATTCAGCGGCAAGGAAGCCGACATGGCACACAGCATCAACAACATCGGCAAGGGTCTGCAGGCCGCACTGAACGAACAGGTAAAGAGCGAACGCATGAAAGCGGAACTGATCACGAACGTTTCGCATGATATCAAGACGCCGTTAACTTCCATCATCAACTATGTGGACCTTATAAAAAGAGAACATCCGGAAGACCCGAAAATCCGGGAATATCTGGATGTCCTCGATCAGAAATCTCAGCATTTGAAAACACTTACGGAAGATCTTGTGGAAGCAAGCAAGGCTTCCACCGGAAACATTGCGCTCGATGCAGCCGATATCGACTTCGTGGAGCTGGTGGAACAGACCAACGGAGAATTTGAGGAGCGCTATAAATCTTCCGGACTTGAACTCCTCGCCGACCTTCCGAAGAAAGCCGTCCTGATCCGTGCCGACGGCCAGCACCTGTGGAGGGTCCTTGAGAATCTTTACAGCAATGCCTGCAAGTATGCGGCCAGGCAGTCCAGAGTCTATGTGAATATGCGGGAAAAAGACGGTTCCGTCACGTTCACCATCAAAAATGTTTCCGCCCGGGAGTTAAACATCAGCCCGGACGAACTCACGGAACGTTTTGTCAGAGGCGATGTTTCCCGCACCACGGAAGGAAGCGGACTTGGTCTTTCCATTGCAAAATCTCTGACCGAGCTGCAGGGCGGTGTGTTCGGAATATCCATTGACGGAGATCTGTTCAAGGCCGACGTTACGTTCCCTGTCATTTCCTCCGGTTCATGAGATTCATGATTCAGCCGGCGTCCGTTTTTTCCGCACCCGGTTTATCCGCTATTCCAGCACCATCCGTGCCGCTCCGTAAATGCCCGCATCGTTCCCGAGTTTTGCGGTAACGATTTTTGCATGGTTCTTCGAAATGGTCGTATAGCGGTCGTAATATTTCATGATCTTACCAATCAGATATTCTCCGGCTGCGGAAACTCCGCCGCCGATCACGAACACATCCGGATCCACCGTCATCGTAGCGTACGAAATCGCAAGCCCGAGATACCGGCATACGGTTTCCATGGTTTCATCCGCCGTCCTGTCTCCCGCTTTCCCGCAGTCGCAGACATCCTTCGCCGTAAGACGGTCTCCGAAATCCCGCATGGCGGACGGCGCACTGTTTTTCAGAAGCATGCGCTTCGCCTCTCTGACAATGCCGGTCGCGGATGAAACCTGTTCCAGGCACCCCTGCCCGCCGCAGTTGCAGAATTCCTTTTCCTCATCTCTGATATGGATATGACCCAGTTCGCCTGCAAGGCCGTGCCGGCCGTTCAGGATATGGTTATCCAGAATCACGCCGCCGCCCACACCGGTTCCGAGCGTAAGGAGCACCACATTCGCATATCCTTTGGCGCCTCCCTGCCATGCTTCGCCGAAAGCCGCCACATTCGCGTCATTTCCCAGTTCCACTCTCATCCCCGGAAAGAATCCGGCAAGCTCTTTTGCCGGATATTTATCCCTCCATCCGAGGTTCACGCAGACTTCCACATATCCGTCTTTTAAGACCGGCCCGGGAACGCCTATCCCCGTTCCGATCACATTCTCCTCGCTGATGTCATATTTCTCTGCCATCGCATGAATGTTTTGCGCGATGTCCCGGATGACATTTTTGCAGTTGTTTTCCCGGTCGGTCGGAATTTCCGTCTTTGCGATCAGTCTGCCTTCCCGGCTGAACATGCCGGTCTTCACGGATGTGCCGCCCACATCCACGCCTATCAGTATCCTGTCCATAGTATTTTTCTCCCTGCAGAATCCGTATCCGTATTTTAATGCAGACGGATGGAACGTAAAAATGTCGAGCCCGCCAGAATAAATTCATTCGGGGCGCTTCCCCTGGTAACCGCAGACACCTGCGGATCGATTTCTCCGCTGAATTTTTCCGTGCCTGCCATATTGTAGATTGTCAGGTTTCCGGAACCGTAGACGAAAACATAACCGTCATCGATGTCCGCATTGGTGTACGGCGTGTTGAATTCCTTTTTGAACACCGCCGTACCGTCTGCCTTGTAGATTTCCAGACGGTATCTGGAAGACGACGCGGTATTTTTCAGGATCAGTCCCGCATAATCCTCGGAATAAAATACGGTCTGGATTTCATCGCTCTCCGTGATCTCTTTGATCAATGTCGGAGACGCCAGATTTTTAGACGAAAAGAAATAAATGCCGGTATCCGCAACCGCGAATGAATAGGTCGGATTCAGGTATACGACTCTTGCCACCAGGCTTTTGGAAAACGAATCGATGAATGCTCCCACCAGACGGTTCGGAATATTCTTTCCGATCTCCGAAAAATCATAGAAAAGGACTCTTCCCTTCAGGTCCTGTCCGTCTATGTATTCATTGCTGACCATGAGGCGGTTGCCGTCCGGGGAAAGCGCAATATCCACAGGAAATCCGTCACCGGATATTTTCATTTTGATCGTGATATCCAGCGCCGTTCCGTCTTTTTTGAAGAACGTGATATAATTGCCGGACTGATCCGTTTCCGTGACGGCTGTCACGCCCGTTGAAGATACCGCTGCCTTTACGATCGGCAGGTTTGTTGTGGCAGTCCCGGTCTTTCCGTCTTCGCTGAAAATCTGCAGCGTAGTCCCCTGCTGGTCCGCGATCACCGCAAACTTCCCGTTCACCGCTGCAGCCGGGTTCTTCATCTCATAGCTGGCAGTCCAGAGTTCCTCCCCCTTTTCGGAATAACAGGTGGCACCGTCACGGGAAAATTTAAGAAGATCGTTTCCCAGTCTTTTATAGCCGGCAAAACTTCCCCTGTTCAGGTCCTTCGACCACGATGCTTCAAAAGAGGAAAACTTAAAATAACGTCTGAAGAGAAACACGCCCAAAACAGCTGCCAGCGCAATTATGAGTATAACCACCCATATGATCCTGCGCCTCTTTTTTTTCCGTTCACTCCGCTCTTCAAGCTCTTTCTCTTCGCTGTCATCCTGGGAAACCATGCGTTCCCTTAAGATCCGTTTCCTGGCTTCCCTGTTGTTTATCTCACTCATAAAATCCGTCTGTCCTATTCATCGGTCCGGTTTTTGAATTCTTCGATTGCTTCGGTAATATTGGAGGCTGTGCCGTGGCCCATGATCTCCGCCAGCGCATCAATTCTTTCCGCCGACATGAAGTCCTTCCCGAGATATACTTCGTAATGATCGGAAAGGTCCAGCACCTTCTGCTGCCGCAGCAGGGAAGTTTCCTGCAGCTTCTTCACCGTGTCCGCATGCTCGGATGTAAGCAGATCCATGCGCGGCTTGGCATTTCCCGTCAGTTCATCCGTAATGATGTTCTTCGTGACGGAGTTGAAGGTGTTCAGGGCTTCCTGTTTTTTCATGGTGGCGTTTGCAAGCTGCTGATTGATGTGCGCAATTTCATCATCGAAGGAAGCAAGGTTGTACTTGTCCTCACTCTTGTCCTTCGTGATTCCGTCCGTGATTGCCTTTATTTTCTTTTTATTGGCTCTGATCTCATCCGTCGTGAGACGCCCCTGCTTCAGCATCTCCAGATATTTAAGCTTAGTCGAGTTTCCGATCAGAACGTACAGCCCGCCGAAGAAAACAATGTCCAGCGCATAAATAAGGATCAGGACATAGGTAGGCCTGTGCGGAAAAGCGACATAATAGATTCCCGCCGGAAGCGCCAGGAAAAATACCAGTGCAATCAGAATGAACAGGAACCACTCCGATGCGTGATGCGGGAAATAAAGCGCATAGTACAGACCGGTCCTGCAGAATGAAGGAACCTTCTGTTTTGAAAATGCTTCCTTCATGCCGGTTTTAAGATTTATGTTCTCTGTCTTCAGTCCGGCCGTTTCTTCCTTGATCCGCTCTTTGATGCCGGCTGTTTTGGCATGCTCTCTTCTGATGCGGACCTTCTTCAGTTCCTCGTTCGCCTTGTCGATCTCTTCATCATACGTCGCCGTGACTTCCGTCATCCGTTTTTTAACCGTCAGTTCAATGGAGTCCTTCAGCGCTTTCTGTTCGGAAAGAAGATCGTTTGAGAGCTTTGCCTCCTGCTCTCTCAGGCTTTCCTCCTCCGCTTTCACCGCTGCTGTCTCGGCAACGGCCTTCTTGGCGTTTGCGAAAAATTCCTGATAGTTTGTAATCTGAGGAACCATACAGGCTGTCTCCTTTCGGTTGATAATTCCGCGTGGATAAATTATACTTTAAGCAAATTTTTCATAAGGAGAATCTGACATGTTCCGTATATGGGGAAAATGTTTTAAGGACACAAGGCTTGTCCGGGATACCGTGACCAGCGATTCCGATTATTCCAAAAGCCGCACGAAAATGGTGCTGGACGCGGTTACCGGAATATGCCGTACATTTGACCTTGCTGAACCCATCTGGCTTAACTCAAACATTGAAGATTTCCGCCTGCACAACAAGACCCGTTTCGGGCAGGACAGCTTCATCGAAACACTGGATTTCGATTATCTGGAAATCGAAGTGATCGAGGAATGATTTTTATTTCAGTCTGGAGAGCAGTCCTTCTCTTTCACTCTCAAATCCCGGTTTCCCGAGCAGCACGAACATGTTGTGCTTGTAGCTTTCCACGCCGGGCTGGTTGAACGGATTCACACCGAGCACGTAACCGCTGATTCCGCAGGCAAACTCGTAGAAGTAGAAAAGCTGCCCGAGATAATAGGCGTTCTGCTCCGGAATATGTACCATCAGATTCGGCACCTGTCCGTCCGTATGTGCGATCACGGTTCCGTTCATGGCCGACTTGTTCACAAAATCAAGATCCTTTCCGGCAAGATAGTTCATGCCGTCTATGTCGACATCTTCCTTCTTCAGCACCACTTCCGCCGGGCTCTTTTCAATGTTTAAAACCGTCTCAAACATGATCCGGGATCCGTCCTGGATAAACTGTCCCATGGAATGCAGGTCTGTCGTAAGATCGACCGAGGCCGGGAATATGCCTTTCTTATCCTTGCCTTCGCTCTCGCCGAACAGCTGCTTCCACCATTCGGAGACATAGTGTGCGCTCGGCTCGTAGTTTGCGGTGATCTCCACGCTCTTTCCCTTGCGGAGGAAAATGTTCCGGAGAGATGCGTACAGCATGGACGCGTTCTCTTCAAACGGCGCATTCAGTGCTTCCTCTCTCATATCCGCAGCGCCCTTCATCAGTTCGTCGATATCAATCCCGGCCGCCGCTATGGGAAGTAATCCCACCGCAGTCAGAACCGAGAAACGTCCGCCCACATCGTCCGGAATGACGAACGACTCATATCCCTCTTCGTTCGCGAGATTCTTCAGCGCGCCCCGCGCCTTGTCCGTGGTGGCATAGATTCTCTTTGCAGCTTCCGCCTTCCCGTACTTTTCAATCAGCATTTCCTTGAAGACACGGAAAGCAACGGAAGGCTCCGTGGTCGTGCCGGATTTGGAAATAATGTTGACGGAGAAATCCTTTCCTTCCAGCATGCCTTTCAGATCCGAAAGATATTTTGCGGAAATGGAATTGCCGCAGAAGAAGATCTGCGGAGTCTTCCGTTTCGATTTGTCCATGCAGTTGTAGAAACTGTTCGTCAGAAACTCAATCGCCGCCCGTGCGCCGAGATAGGAACCGCCGATTCCGATCACCAGAAGAACATCGGAGTCCGCCTTGATCTTTTCCGCGGCCTTTTTGATGCGGGAAAACTCTTCTTTGTCATAGTTCACCGGAAGATCGATCCATCCGAGAAAATCATTGCCTGCGCCGGTCTTCTCCAGCAGAGTCTTTTTCGCGTTCTCTGCGATTGCCTTGAAATTCCGGACCTCTTCATCCGAAACGAAACCTTTTGCCTTTGAATAATCAAAGCTTACCTTTGCGCCCATATCTGCCTCTCCTTCTGTAAAGGGTTTTTGTTGTTTTTTCAGAAATCAGTATAGCACATTTCCGGCCGGTCTGCCTCTTTGAAGCCGGACTTGTTACAGTTCATCCATCATGGAAAGCGTTATGTCCACAAAATGCCCGATCGCCTCGCTCTGGAACACGTCGTACTGTTCTGCCGCCGTCCCATCCGCCTTGTCGGACATGGCGCGGATAATGATGAACGGAACCTTGTTGATCCAGGAGATCTGCGCAATCGCCGCACCTTCCATTTCACAGCAGTAAGCATCAAAAATCCTGGTAATTTCGGCTTTTTTCTCCCTGTCGGCTATGAACTGATCCCCGCTTGCGACCCTTCCCGTATAGATGCCCAGTTCCGGATGCGTCCTGCGGCAGGCCTTCTCGGCCGCATCGATCAGACGCTTGTCCGCCGGAAAGGCCAGTGTTCCCATGCGCGGGATCTGTCCGGGCGCGTAACCGAAGCTTTTCACGTCCACGTCGTGCTGGACCGCATCGGACGAAAGAACGATGTCCCCGATGTTCACCTCGTTATGGAGCGCACCCGCTATCCCCGTATTGATCACGCATTCCACGTGATAGGTGTCGATCAGGATCTGCGTGCAGGCGCCCGCATTGACCTTCCCGATTCCGCTTACCACAAGGACCGTGTCTTTCCCCTTGAGCTTCCCGGAAATAAATTTCATGCCGGCATGGTCATATGTTTTCCGGTCCGTCATGTTCTTTGCAAGCTCCGAAACTTCCTCATCCATCGCGCCGATAATTCCGATCATCTTCCGTTCATCCTCTCATCCGTTTCTTCTTCATTTTCTGATTGCCCCGGCTCAGTCTGTTTTCCGCTGTCTGTCTCCGGTTCATTGCATTTTCCTTCGCTCCGTTTTATATTAAACAGGAATGTATTTCCTACAAAAGCTTCCTCCGGAGGTATTCCAGTGAAAAAAATCGTTCTGACGGGCGGCGGTACGGCCGGACACGTCATGCCGAACATCGCGCTTCTCCCTTCCTTAAGGGAACGCGGCTATGATATTCTTTACATCGGTTCCTACCGCGGCATGGAAAAAAAGCTCATTGAGCAGGAAAATATTCCCTACAGAGGAATTGATACCGGAAAGCTCCGCCGCTATTTCTCCGTCAAGAATTTCGGTGATCCGTTCCGGGTCGTAAAAGGCTGCGCCGAAGCGCACCGGATCCTGCGGAAATACAGGCCGGACATTGTCTTTTCCAAAGGCGGATTTGTTTCCGTCCCGGTCGTCCTGGCGGCGCACTACTTAAGGATTCCTGTCATCATCCACGAGTCGGACATGACGCCTGGACTGGCCAATAAAATCTGTTTTCGGTCCGCGGCGAAAATCTGCTGCAATTTCCCCGAAACGGTAAAATATCTTCCACAGGGAAAAGCGGTTCTGACGGGATCGCCCATACGGAAGGAGCTCCTTGCCGGAAGCCGCGAAAACGGTCTTAAGATCACGGGATTCCCGGATAAAAAGCCCGTCCTTCTGGTGATCGGCGGAAGCCTCGGTTCCGTCACCGTGAACAATGCCGTCCGCAGATGCCTTCCGGAGCTTCTGAAGGATTTCAGCATCATCCATATCTGCGGCAAGGGAAATCTGGATCATGATCTCGACCATACCGCCGGTTACCTGCAGTATGAATTCGTCGCCGGGGAGCTGAAGGATTTCTTTGCGCTCTCGGACATCGTTTTAAGCCGCGCCGGTGCGAATGCCATCTGCGAAATCCTGGCGCTGAAAAAGCCGAATATTCTGATTCCGCTCTCCGCTGCCGCAAGCCGGGGAGATCAGATTCTGAACGCGCATTCCTATGAGGCACAGGGGTTCTCCTGCGTGCTTGAAGAGGAAAAGCTTACGGATGAAACGCTTCTTTCGGCCGTCCGCTCTGTCTTCGTGAACCGCTCTGCCTATATGGAAGCCATGGAAAAAAGCGGGCAGAAAAACGGGACCGCAAAGATCATTGATCTGATCGAACAAACCGCGGACGGTAAAAAAGAAGCGAAAGCATAAAGCCGATCAGGAGACCGCCCACATGGGCTGCATTGTCCACGCCGGTACTGGTAAACCCGAAATAAAGGGAAAATGCGGCCGTCACCATCAGCTGCCGCATGGTCAGATCCTCCAGTCTTCCCCGGTTCCGGATCACGGCCCAAATCAGGCCGCCGATCACGCCGAAAATCGCGCCGCTCGCGCCCGCGCCGACCGTTACCCTGCCGGCACCCGCATTTACGTACATGGAAACCGCATTTGCGCCGATGCCGCACAGAAGATAAAAGATCAGGTACTTCACATGCCCGAGCGCGCGTTCCAGGTTATCTCCCAGAACGCACAGCACGATCATGTTGTTCATGATATGTGAAATGCTGAAGTGCATGAAGACTGATGTGAGCATCCGCCAGTACTCGTGACGTTCGAGCACATACGGCTCGAACATGGCACCCCAGCGGATCATGTTCTCCGTGTTCCCGACGGACCCGTTCAGGTCCACCAGAAAGAAATAGATCACGTTTACGACAACGATCGCAATATTGACCGGCGCCCTCCGCCAGTTAAAGTAATCTTCCATGAAAAATCGCTTTCCCTGCCGCTTTAAAGAGCGGCTTTTATTTTTGCGGCCGTTTCTTTAAGGCCTTCCGGCGTGGAGGTCCCCGGCTTCCAGGCGACGATTAACGGCGCATTGTCATAGCGCGGAATCACATGGATATGGAAATGAAACACCGTCTGTCCGGCGGAAAGACCGTTGTTCTGCACCACGTTGAACCCCGTGCAGCCGAGGCTTTTCTTCATGGCTTTCCCGATCCTGCCGGCAAGACTGAACGCCTTTCCCGTGAGGTCGTCCGGAAGCTCCGTCAGATCCTTAAAGTGATCCTTCGGCAGAACAAGTGCGTGCCCCTCCGAGGCGGGATTCAAGTCCAGTATCACGCGGAAATCCGCATCCTCGTAAATTGTGGAAGAGGGAATTTCCCCGTTCGCGATCTTACAGAAAATACAGTCCTTGTCTTTCATATGTTTCCTCCTGTCATGATTTCCGGTCAAAAATTGTTTTGCTTTCCAGCATGCCGGAATATTTTTCCTTCCATTTTTTGTGGATGTCCGATGCATCGTAGGCCGGAAGCGCGTCCGCATCCATCTCGATTTCGATCATCAGATCATACCGGTTCGGCCGGTCCACCACGCACGGACATACATCCACGTGCATGATCCCCGGTATATTCACGATGCCGCGGAAAAGCTCCTCGATCTCCCGGTTCGTTTCCTGCCTGTTTTTTACTGTCTGATTGTATTTCACGATAATATAATGAAGCACGGCTGTTTCCTCCGTCCTGTTTTGTTAAATCTTACCGCGATTAAAGGGAGATTACAAGATAAGCACTCAGCGTAAAATGCTTCTTCCTTCCCATTCCGGATTCGGTGCGACATCAAGAATATCCAGAATGGTAGGCGCAACATCCTTGATGCTGAAAGAGGCCAGTTCCCGCCCGCGGGAAAAGCGCGGACCCTTGAATACCGCCGGAATCATCATGTCCTCCGGGACATCATCCCCGTGGTTTCGGTTGTGGCCGCCGTGGTCTGCCGTCACGATAACGGAATACTCTTCCGGCAGGGAAGCGCAGATATCGTAGATGCACGCGGCAGAGCTTTTCACATCCTGAAGATATTCCTCCGACATCCAGCCATACTGATGACCGAACTCGTCAACGCCGCCCAGATAGAGAAACGCAAAATCCGGCCGGAAGTCCCGGATCTGTTCTTTGGCGGCATCGGTAACGCGATGTTCCAGCTCCGGAAACGGGTAACTGTGCTGGTTCATGAACCAGCTGCAGCTTAAGCCCCCTCCCGGCGTGCAGAGGTCTCTCAGCTGCTCCCATGTATAAAAAAATGCCGATTTCTTCCCGGCTGCCTTCAGCGTCTCAACCAGTCCCGCAATCGGGTGATTCTGCGGAACGTAGATATTTGTATAGACTCCGTGGCGCCCGGGATCCACGCTGTGGAATAACGACATATGTGCCGGCAGCGTTACCGGCGGGTACACCGTCTTCCCGCTGAACGTATAGGTGCCCGATTTGAAAAAGCTTTCAAAATCCGGGTCCCCGCAGACCTGAATGCTGTCCGGACGCATGCCGTCCACGACAATCAGCAAAACCTTTTCCGACATATCTCCTTCCATCCTTTCATCCTGTCTCCGGGAAATGACCGGAGCCCGTAAGATTTTGTTTATGAAAATGATAAATTTAATATTATGAGGGACGTGTCAAAAATGCTTACAGATTGTTTCGCCTCTTCGAGGCTCCCACAATCCTGCCCTATATTCGGAATTCATGGGGCCCCTGCCCCATTACTTCCTCATGATGTGGATGTCATTAAGTCAGCACCACTGCCATACAGGCATGGCGTGTGGCATGACTTTTGACACTGTAATCATATTATCATATTGAACAGATTTATTCCTGCCATTTGCTCTGATTCCGACAACCGCATTTTATATTTCAAAATAAAGACTCCGCTTTACAGGCGGAGTCTTTAAAATGATTGATTATGATTCTTTATGAATTAATGTAAATGTACCTCACTGCCTACCTCACGAGCCATTTCCTGCCAGTGTTCCATTTTACGTGCCAGCTCTTTTTTACTGTCTTCATCCTCTCTGAACGCAATCAATGTCCAGTCCATTTCTCCCAAAGCGCAGAAAAACTCATCTAATTTCTGAAATGGGATTGAAATCATGCGCAATCCGGCCGGATAAGCTTTTCTGCGGCGCAGTCCATGGTAAAACCCTGTTGTTATATGGTTTACTTTCCCTGAAATAATCGGATAAGCATACATCCAGGCACAGCTCATGACCGGCGAAGATTTGGATTCCCACAGATCTCCTGAAATATAGCTGGTAGCACGCATGATAATATCCGACTGCGGAAAATCCGCCACAAAAAACAGGAGGTCCGGATCAAAATCACAGATTTCCGCAGGACAGAATTCAACATAATTTACCGTATGCGGAACCAGTACGGGCATCTTCTGGTACAGCTGCTGACATCCCAGAGGCGTTTTATAACAGCCGAAATCATAACCAGCCTGCCCATAAGCAGTCACCGGAGGTTTTTCTATCATTCCGAGCGGAACTTTTCCATAGCAGGCATCATCATCTGCAGAAATATAAAAAGCAGTTCCTGATGTCTGTGCCTGTTTTACATACTGGCAGAATGCCAAAGGTGTTCCGTCATAATGCGGGACCTCCGGTTTCTCAAAACACATCTTTATTGCAATTGGCGAATACTGTAGTCCAAGTTTTTTAAGAAGTGTTTTACGTTCTTCACTTAACATAGTATACCTCTGTTTTCCGGTTGTTTATTTCTTTCCGTACTTCTTCAAAACTGCCCGAAGGCGAATTATAGCGTTATCTATATAGCTTGCAGGGCACGCAAGATTCCATCTCTGGAATCCCTCTCCAGCCTCTCCGAATACAGATCCATCATCAAAAAACAGAAAGGCTTCCTTATGCAGAATTTCCGTCAGATCTTTCGACTCCATTTTCATTGAGCGAAAGTCAATCCAGAGCAGATAGGTTCCTTCAAGTCTTGTCACTTTAATGTCAGGAAATTCTTTTTCAAAAAAATGAACGACTGTTTCCCGGTTGTGGTTAATCACTTTCAGAGCACCTGACAGCCATTCTTCACACTGCGTATATGCCAGACGACACGTCTCCAGGCCAATAATGTTGCACTTTGGATTGCCGTCATCCTTCTGCAGTCCTTCCAGAAATTTATTCCTGATTTCCGGGTTCTTTATAATAATATTTGACGTCTGCAAACCTGCAAGGTTGAATGTTTTGCTCGGTGCAGTACATATAATGCTGCGATCGGCAAATTCATCATTGATTGATGCAAACGGAATATGCCTGTATCCGGGCATAACAATATCTGAATGTATCTCATCAGATACAATCAGTACATCATTACGAATACAGATTTCTCCGATCTTCAACAGTTCTTCTCTTGCCCACACCCGGCCTGATGGATTATGCGGGCTGCATAATATAAGAAGACGGGTTCCAGGGTCTTTCGCTTTTCTTTCAAAATCATCAAAGTCTATCTGATAGGAACCGTCTTTTAAAATAAGCTTGTTTTCAATCAGCCTTCTGTTGTTTCTTGTAATGGCAAAGTACATCGGATAGTAAACCGGCGTCATCAGCATGACCCCGTCACCTTCTTCTGTAAAGGTCTTTACCGCAGTAAAAAAGGCATTTATGACCCCTTGTGTATCCTGAATCCATTCCGGCTCAATTTCCCAGCCATGTCTTTTCCGCATCCAGTTTACAACTGCATTACGATATTCAGAGGTCATCTTTGCATAGCCCAGAATATGTGTATCTAAATACTCTTTCAAGCCGTCCCTTATTTCCGGCTGCAATGCAAATTCCATATCTGCGACCGAAAAAGGTATTACATCAGATGGATAATAACCAAGCGTCTCCCGGATCTCATCCCATTTACCGCTTCCGACGTTCTCCCGCCTTACCACCGTTTCGAAATCGTACTTTGCCATTATAAACGGTTCCTCCCCTATGACATTTTGGCTCAATGCCAAATAAGCGTCTCATTTGAATGAGTAAATCTTTCACAGCCGGTTTCAGTTATCGCAAATGTATCCTCTATGCTGAATGCGCCAAAATGCTCACTCAGGCCATTTGTCCAGAGAGGTGCTTCCACACATACCACCATTCCCGGCACCAGTTCCTCCTCCATAGCAGGAGAAATCTGCGGCCATTCTTCAAGGCCATTGTTCATGCCAACCGAATGCCCCATATGACCACGCGGATAAAACGGAATACAGGAAGAAGATGTCACGCGGTCACACATGGCATGATAAATATCCTTCATAACCGTTCCCGGTTTTAATAACTCTATTCCTTTATGAAATCCCTCAACCAGCGTTTTATAGATATCCACTGCTTTCTGCTCCGGTTTATCCCCGAGGCAGAAACATCTGGCCAGATCTGCAACATATCCAAGATGCCGGAATCCTCCGTCAAAACGTATGATATCTCCTTCTTTTACTGCATATCCTCTCGGAATTCCCGACAATCCGAAATACGGACCTGCAGCCTCGGTTGCGAAAAGATTTCTGTCAGCGGTAAACAGTTTATCTTCTTCAAAACCATACCTGTTCATCAGATTATCTATTTCACAGCACAGCATACCCGTAGTAACATCCTGCGCCACGCGATACATGGTGCGCTCACAATGCTGAGCTGCTATTCTGAGCATGTCAACTTCCCAGGGCGTCTTAATCCTCCTCGCCTGATTAAAAACATTGGAAATAGAATCAACCACCTTGACACCCGGTATTGCTTCGCTTAAAAGTTTATTGAATTCTGTATAAATCGGATAGGTCAAAAACGGAAGTTCGGCACCGATCGTATTATGCTTTGGGAAAGTTCTGATAATCTCAATAGCTTTGCGAATCCCGCTGAAAGCATCAATGACCGATCCAACCTTAGCAGTCCTGGTCTCCGGTGTCCCATCATCAATAAATACCCATGAAGGATATGAAGTAATCTCCACATCATTGCCTGCAGATTCCATGGCTCCTTCCAGTTCCAGGGTTGAAACAACCAGTCTTGCCGGCCCTTCTGACGGAACAACTGAAAGATTTATTCCTACATTACCAGGCAGATCCGAAATTTTCGGATAATACCCGCTTGTATAATAAAGGTTCTCCGGGCGAAACACCACCATTGCATCGATTCCCTTTTCCTGCATTAACTTCTGTACTTTTCCAAGAATTGCATTCTGATCACGCTTTGCAAGTACCGGATGCATTGCTTTAGGCACACTAATCATAAAAACTCCTTCCTTTCCTGATCGTCAGAATTAAATGCTTTATATTTTCCATGTATCAGTGATTTCCTTAATTGTGGGAAGATCATCTCCTGTCTTTCCGTAATATGCCTCCATCACCATATGCCGGGAGTCGACGAGGAAAACTGCCGGGAGCCGTAAACCGCTTCCGCTGTCATACTTTCCATGTGTTAAGCCGGCCGCTTTTGCTTCCGCAATCTTGGCCATTGTTCTTTGATTTCCAAGATGCTCTTTGCTGTCGGCTTCATCAACACCATAGCAGGAGTAAACATCTCCTTCTTCTCCGGCTATAATATCAAACGGAAATTTACAGATTTCAGGATATTTATTTAATGCTTCTGCCGTACTGTCAACAACACAAATTATTCTTAGTCCGGCTTTTTCGAGCCCTGGCTGATTCTCAGCAATATCTCTGATCGCATACTGAGCCAGGACACAGGAATAGTCTCTCAGGAAATATACCAGGTTCTTTCCCAAATTCAGCAGCCGGTACATGGATGTTTTTTCCGCATGCGCATTAAATAATGCAGCATCTGGAAATATATTTCCTTTTTTCAGATGATTGTCCATATCTGCCGTTTCCTTTCCGTCTGACAGTCAAAGATTTTCTTCCTGGAGCCGCTTCTGTCCGTTTGCAATAATCTTATCGCCAAATCCAAAGCAGATAATTCCGGTGGCGACAAAATAAATAATGAAAAATGTCAATGTGACCTTGGAAAAATTAAGAATATTCAGTACGACAAAGATGCCCAGAACAATGGTCGCAATTAAACATAACAGTACTCTTGATGTTGTAGTTGCAAATATCTTTGAAATTTTGGCAGCCTGTTTCCAGTCATCCGGACAGTGCTTCGGCATCAGTACAAATCCCCAAAGCGGGATCAGCGTCGGAATAAGCGTAATCGCTGCAGCCAGGCTGACCAGTGCACCGATGTTCATTCCGAACAGATTCGGAATAACCGCCATTATAAAGAACAATGTGTGCAAAACAAACGGAACGCCATATTTGTTTCTTTTTGAGAAAATCCTCGGAAGCCATCCTTCATCCACGCCCCTGATAACAGTTGCCCAGTATCTTGCATAATTTGAATTGATCGTGGTCGTAATGGCCAGCAGCGCCCCGCCGATTACAAAGATCAGATAACCGTTCCCCGGATAAATAAGCTTAGCCTGAAAAGTCATTGGTTTGCCCTCAACTTCCGAAATAGGCGCAACTCCTGAACCTACGAATGCAACCAGACCAAATGCAAGGAAAGCACATATGAACACGATAATGGTAACCTTCGGCATATTCTTCTGCGGATTCTCCATCTGCGGACCAAACTGAGTCAACAGTGTGCATCCGCCTACGCCGAAGAGAACCATGGCACAGGCGTTGAAGATTCCGCCCCAGCCCTTATAGAAAAAGCTTTCTTTGCTGAACATGCTGGCTAAATTACAATGCGGAAGACCAAGAACAATAAAAGATGCAATTGTCAGCAGGAGTACCGCTGTCGTTACGTTCTGAATAACCGCGGCTGTTTTCATATCAAACAAGTTGCTGATATAGAATAAAGTCAGAACGAGGCATGCGGCAACTGCCGGGCTGATAGGTACTATGCTGGATAAATACTGGCCAAATGCTGCCCCCATATAAGCCTGTGCCAGAGCTGCAAAGACCTGAGTATATAACCAGTAACCTCCCAGTTTTTTATTCATCCATGAAGTTGCCACATATTGAGGACTCGCTATCGGATGAATAGATGCAAAAAAAAGATTCGGTAAATTATAAATAAAGGTTACTGCAAATGCCAGCAGATACGCCAGGATAACTCCGCTCCCGGCCACTCCGATTGCAATGCCCGTATTCGTAATGATTCCTGCTCCGATTGTGGAACCCATTGCCAAAAAAAACAGATCCTTTGCATTCAATAATCTCGGTTTCCCTGATTCTTTTGCACTGCCGTCCATAGCCATATGAAACCCCCTTTTCTGAAATAAATATTTTAGTTGCTAAACTTTTATATCTTCCATACTTTTGAAGCACTAACAGCATATTATTTAGTTTAACTACTTAACCAAATAATATGATTATATATTGTTAATGTCAATATATTTTTAAATATTTTGAGCATTTTGTACAAATTTTTCTTCTGTTATTTATATATTTATTTAAGTAGCTAAACAAATCCCCTGCTAATGCTTATTAAGCGCGCCACTGGCTCATTTACCGAAAGCTGATGATTAACTTTTCGTCTCCTGCTCGCCGCGCAGGCCGTTTACCCCGGAGGGGCTAAATTCCCTGTGCTGCCCTGCGCATCAAAAAAGATGGCTTGTTCAGCCATCTTTGGTCTTCTAATCGTGTTTATTATTGTTTTAAACTGTTTTCTTATAACTCTTTTTTAATATTCGATTTCGACAATCCAAGACTTTGAAAAAATGATCAACTTCATCCATTGTACACTCCTGCAATAATGCATTAAGCATTATAAGCATCTTTTCTCTGTCGTATGCCCTGTGTATGGATACTGCCTGTTTTCCCTTTGCAGTAAGATATATTTTTCTTTGTTTTTTGTCGCTGCCCTTATTCCTTCGTTCAATCAAACCCTTTTGTTCCAGTTTATTAAGCAGCATGGAAACAGCGCCTTTTGTTCTCAGAGTTATAGCACTCAGCTGTGTTGCTGTCAATCCCTCCTGTTTACTGATATATCCAAGGGTATGCGCTTCGACCTCTGTCATTAAAAAACCCTTTCCATAGTCACGGGCAATACCGGAGTATTCAAACAATAATGACTGGTTTTTGTATATGATCTCAACCTTTTCATCAAGACCTTCCATTGTATCTCTGATATTATAGTCTTTAATATTCAATTTCGTATCCTCTTATTTTATGTTACATATTTGATTCTGCTAAATTTCCATTAATAATTGTCCAAATCAGTTCCGTGAAATTAATATTATCACATTTATCTGCATGAAAATAGTAAAAACAGCAGCAGAAATTCCTGAACCTTTTCCGAAACCCTCCCGTCTTCTGTTCTGCAAATCCGAAATTTCTGTTTTTCAAATTCTCTTTTTACCGGGAGTCCTCAATGGAACGAAACGAAAATCTCTATGACGAACTGCACGAAAAGCTGGAACTTGCGCTGAGCGACATGCGTCACATCGCAGATGCGGAACTGTACGCCATGATCGATGAGGAAATCGCCCATGCGGAAAGCGGACGTTTTTTACCCGTAAAGAAAAAGTTTGAACTCCGCTCTTCTCTGTATAATGCTTTCCGAAAACTGGACATTCTCCAGGAGTTGGTCGACCGGCGGGAGATCACGGAAATTATGGTAAACGGCAAAGATCAGGTTTTTGTGGAGCAGAACGGCCGCGTCGTACGATGGGACAAATCCTTTAAGAGCGACGAACAGCTTGAAGATATGATCCAGCAGATCGTCAGCCGTGTCAACAGAACAGTGAACGTCTCCGTACCGATTGCGGATGCCCGTCTGGAGGACGGAAGCCGCGTTCATGTGGTCCTGCCTCCCATATCACTCTCGGGTCCTATCGTCACCATCCGCAAATTCCCCGAAGTCATCACCATGGAAAAGCTGATCGGCTGCGGCTCGGTGACGCCGGAAGCCGCAGAGTTCTTAAGAAAACTCGTGCAGGCAGGATACAACATCTTCATCAGCGGCGGAACCAATTCCGGCAAAACTACTTTCTTGAATGCGCTCTCTTCCTTCATTCCGGAAGAAGAACGCGTCATCACGATCGAAGACTCCGCGGAGCTGCAGCTGAAACACATCCGGAATATCGTGCGTCTGGAAACACGGTGCGCAAATGCGCAGGGAGAAGGCGCCGTCACGATTGCAGATCTCATCCGGGCAAGCCTGCGCATGAATCCGGACCGGATAGTCGTCGGTGAAGTACGGGGCGGCGAAGCACTCGACATGCTGCAGGCTATGAATACCGGACATGACGGATCGCTTTCCACCGGACACGGAAACAGTCCGAAGGACATGCTGTTCCGTCTGGAGACAATGGTATTAAGCGGTGCCGATCTTCCGCTTCCCGCCATAAGGAGCCAGATTGCAAGCGCCATCGACATCATGATCCATCTCGGAAGACTCAGGGACCACAGCCGTCATGTCTTATCTATCATGGAAGTAGGAGCATATCAGAATGGAGAAATCTGTCTCAACGAACTTTATTCCTTCCGCGAAAACAGGAACGGTTCCGCCCGAAAAGGAAAAGTGGAAGGGGAACTTAAAAAAACCGGTGAACTTAAGAACCGGGAAAAGCTTCTTTCCGCGGGGATCGAACTCACATAACACCGACATCCCGGATTACCGGCAATATTCGCTTTCTCCGGCAGAATGGTTTCGTTACACGTTATCCGGCACTGCCGCTGCCGCTGCGGTCGCATATGTGTTTTACAGAAATATCCTGGCTTTTCTGATTTTCATTCCGATTATCATTTATTACCCGTTTTACAAGAAAAAAGATCTGATTCCCGCCCGGAAAAGGAAGCTTCTGCTGCAGTTCCGGGAAGGCCTGTCCGTACTTTCCGGAGCCTTAAGCGCGGGATATTCCATGGAAAACGCGCTGGAAGAAAGCGTCCACGAGCTGAAGCTTCTTTACGGGGCCGATGCCATGATCGTCCGTGAATTCGAATACATGTCTCATCTGGTCAGCATGAACATTCCGATTGAAAAAGCCATGGACGAATTTGCGGAGCGGTCCGGTCTGGACGACATCCGCAATTTCTCCAGAGTCTTAAGGATTGCCAAACGCAGCGGCGGTGAGATCGTTCCGATTATTGTTAATCTGTAATTAATTATTAAATGCTCTCATAAACTTATTCTTTAATCTATAACCTATTTCATAATTGAACTCTGAAACTTAATCTTAAATTAATGTCAGCTCAGCAAATCAGTCTTAGTTCTCTTACTGGTTCCTATAAACGAATCTTCTATCACTCATGGTTAAGCCACTCTGTTGCTCCCGCAATAGTCGTAGGACTTGGATATTTTGACTCTTCGTCTTTAAATGAATCTCTATTGTACCAATACTGGGGTACTATTTTCCCATAATGATCAGGGATATCTTTCTGAATTGTTTGTGAAACACAAGGATCCCATTCTTGTCCGCGATTCATAACCCAACTGTCAAAATTTTGAAGATAACCTTCACTACCAAGTTCCAGATAAAATAATATGTGTTTAATGCCTGCTGTTCTTAGTGCTTGTGGTAAAGTCCACTCTGACTCTTTCCGCTTCGCGGCAAAGTGTCTCCGTGGGTTCTCCGAGGGAGAACGCCCCTTCGGGGAAACTTACGGCCTAAAGGCCGCAAAAAAGCGGGTCGCATCAAAAACAGTCACGATGTTTTTGATGCTGTTTTTGATGCTGCTTTTGATGCTATTTTTCACGCCGCCTTTCGCCGTGCTGTCCAGACCTTCCCGTATCTCATCGACCGTTAGGTTCATCCGCTCGGTCGGTTCTGTCTCTGCCTGTAAATCTTCGCTCAAGTTTCAACACCCCATAAAGCTCTGCGGCAAGCGTCTGCCTTTGTGCCAGATCACCGACAGCCAATTCGTCGAGCAGGTACTCAACGTAATAAAGTTTCTGGGACGCTTCGACAAACCTCTGATCAATTTCATTGTCGAGCGCTCGCGGCGCATAGTCGGAAAACCATCGCCTCAGTGTGCGGTAATAATCAGTCAACACGTTTTTAGCCTTGGTTTTCTTCTGCTGTGTAAGCCGTTCCACACTGGTCATCCGTTTTGGAACGCCCTTCGTTGGCGTTGTCAAATGGTTTTCTGAAATACCAAAATCCGCCGCCAGTTTTTCCGTTGCTTCCTTCGGCTTGAGATCAAACTGCTTCGCTGTAAAGTCGATCACGTCGCCAGTGGCCTGACAGGTGAAACAGTAGAAGCGTTCGTCCACCCTCATGCTGGAGTCCCTGTTCTGATGGAAGGGGTAGACTGCCATGCCGTGACTATTGACACGGATTCCATAGAGCTCAACGGCCTGCCGGGTTATGACTGACTGTTTTACTGCGTCAAATACGCTCATTTTTCCTTCTGATATAAAAAAGCCACCTGGAGTTTTTAAGTCTAGGTGCCAATGATTAATTTGGTATTTATACGGTGGATACGGAGTGAATAATCTGGTATAGTAAGTTCATACAGTTCGATAATTGAAATTTGCAAGATCGTGGTTTAGCAAAGATGGAAAGTTCACAGCATAATTCAAATAATCTCATATAGAGGATGAAAATTTGACGCAAGAAGAAATTTTTAAGAAAGTACAACAAGCTGTTGAGGATGTGCCCCTAATGGTTGTTGGAAGCGGATCTTCTGCAGCACATAGCATCCCTGGAATGCAAGCACTTGGAAAGCACTTGCTTACCAAACTATCAGAGAAATATTCCAAAGATCCAGACTGGTTACACTTTAACAAGAACATAAGCAGCGGCCTTGATTTAGAGACCGCCTTGGCTGACATAGTCTTTTGCTCTGAGGTAGTAGATGATATACGAAGAATTACATGGGAACTTATTTCGAAATCGGATTTGGATCTTTTTTATCGTGTTGTTTTTAATCAAGAACAGTTGCCGCTTTCAAAATTAGTAAAGAAATTCTATCAACCACATCCGCAGTGTGTAAATATAATTACGACTAACTATGATAGAGTTATTGAGTATGCTTGTGATGCCGGTCGAATCCCAATATATACAGGTTTTGAAGGATATAATATTAAATATTACACTGGCAATTTTGCAAATAAGAATGCTGTAAATTTAGTAAAGGTTCATGGCTCTTTGGACTTTTTTAAAGATTCACACGAAAGTGCTATCTCTTTACCGATTCAGCAAACTATCCCGGCTGGATTAAAGGCAGATATAGTTACGCCTGGCATCTCAAAATATCAAGCCGTGCTAAGAGGAACAGAACGGCAGTTATTAAGCAAATGTGATTCGCTTATTCAACAAGCTCGTGCGTACATATGTATAGGGTATGGCTTTAACGATGAGCAAATCCAAGAAAATATTGTATCTGGAATAAAAGCTGGAAAACCCATTGTTGATGTAACGATGTCGGTTAGCGAAAAGGCTGCAAATCTGTTAGCGAATAACGCAACAAACTACATTTCTATCCAGAAAGGGCAAAATCCACACACAACTGAATTTTGTGTCAATCGAGATATAACCGTACTTGAAGGAGAGTTCTGGACAATTAGTGGCTTATTAAAAATTATAGATTAGGAGTTACTATATGGGAATTTTCACCTTTGATGCTATGAAATCGTTTGGAACAATCCAAAGTGTTGATACAGCAAACATAGTGGTCCGTATCACAGATAATGATCAGCTTTCAAGGCTTCAGGTTAATCACCTAATTGCAATTCGTGCATCAAAAGCAGGGCAGACACTCATAGGTATGGTTAGTAAGATTATGCGGAAATATGGTGATGAGACAGATCTGGCTGAAGGAGAAGACATATCCTCAAGTGATATAGTAAAAGCTACTTTAATTGGAACACTTCTTGATAAAGATGGGGAAAAAGCCAATGTATTTAAAAGAACATTGGAATCTGTCCCCGAAATTGATTCCGACTGCTTTATTATGGCGGACGATGTTTTAACATCATTTATGTCTGCAATTTCTGGAGCTGACTCTGGGATGGAAAACCCTTTATGCATCGGGAAGTATACGATCAATAATGGTGCTAAAGCTTGGCTCGATGGGAACCGACTTTTCCAACGACACGCAGTAATTGTTGGAAGCACAGGATCAGGAAAATCATATACTGTTGCATCGCTAATAGAGAAAATTGCAGACCTCAAATCTTGTAATGCTGTTTTATTTGATATTCATGGCGAATATGAACCAATTACAGGCAATGGAATACAGCACTATAAAATTGCAGGACCCTCAGATGTTCCGGTGAGTAATATTATCTTTTTGCCATATTGGTTGTTAAGCTATGAAGAAATGCTCGCCTTAATGCTAGATCGTTCGGATGCGAACGCTCCGAATCAAGCTATGGTTTTTAGCCAAACGGTTCTCCAAGCCAAGCAAGATCAATTGGCCAAAGTAGGAGATGTTACTTTACGGGAACATATTACAATTGATAGTCCGGTTCCATACGAAATTTCAAATGTGCTTGAGATGCTGAATGTGAAAAATGTAGAAACCAAAACTGGAGCATCTGGAAGACCAGTTCAAGGTGATTTCTACGGAAAGCTTTCGAGATTTATACAACGCCTTGATGCAAAAGTTAACGACAAGAGATTGAATTTCATGTTTTCTAGTAACCGGGATCTGCTAAGGTTTGATTACATGAATGAATTGTGCAAGAAAATAATGTCTCCTGCAAGTCAAGGTGGTGGAGTAAAAATCATTGATTTTTCTGAAGTGCCTTCAGATATTCTTCCATTAATTGTTTCCTTGATTGCACGAGTTATTTTTTCTGTTCAGCAATGGATCGACAAAACCGAATTAAATCCAATTGCTATTTTTTGCGACGAAGCACACTTGTATATTCCTGCAAATGCCCAACAAGGGATTGAAATTTCAAGCTTACAAAGTTTTGAGAGAATAGCAAAAGAGGGACGAAAATATGGGGTTGGCTTAGTCGTAATCAGTCAGAGACCATCTGAAGTTAACCGTACTGTTTTAAGCCAAAGTAGCAATTATATTGCAATGAGGCTAACTAATGCTGATGATCAAAATGTGATTAAGAAATTGTTGCCTGATAGCATAGGTAATTTTGCAGATCTTCTTCCAATATTAGATATTGGGGAAGCAATTGTGGTTGGCGATGCTTGTTTACTGCCAAGCAGAATTATCATTGATAAACCAGCCAAAGTGCCTAATAGCGCCACAATAAAGTTCTGGACAGAATGGTGTAAAGATACAGTCCCAGACAATATTGATAGTGCAGTTGGGTCTTTACGCAAGCAAAGTAAATAGAGCATACCACCTTTTTTCACATTGGATGGCAATCCGTTCCTCATACTTTCGCAGTGCAAAATACCCATTACGTTTATTCTACATAAGTTAATTAATGTCAGCTCAGCAGGTCGGTTTTAAGCAATAACCGCCTCTTTGCCGAAGTTGTTGCCAAAATCCACACTGATAATTTCGCGGATTTTGATCCTGTACCTTGAAAATATCCATTCCAATTTTTGGCGCAAAAAGGCTTTCGCCAGTTTGCTTAAGTTCATTGCCAGGATCGACAATGCAATCGCTCCACGGGTCGTCACTTCGAGCTTCGTTCTGATCAGTCCAAGTCCGAAGCTTCTCTTCGAAAGACTGAATGCCCGTTCTACTTCCACGCGGTCTGCATTGTCAATATACTCAAGTTTGCGGTCCGGATGCATTCCCTTTTTCGGTCTCCCCAGTGCCGGACCTGAAAGACGGATTCCGTGTTCCTTGCAGTACTGGAGATTCTTTCGGTTCCGGT
>Ga0183095_11074_pt1 | contig 34325 bp, 26 predicted proteins | sample BioMet4_FD_130346 | JGI IMG/M metagenome (GOLD analysis project Ga0183095, IMG submission 130346) | Microbial communities from bioreactor (seeded with sewage sludge) at LBNL, California, USA - Biofuel metagenome 4 (v2) (version 3) | ecosystem: Engineered > Bioreactor > Anaerobic > Unclassified ...
TGATTACAGCACCCCGGGCGTCTACCAGCTGACCTATACCGCGGATCTGTTCTCCATTCCGGTCCGCACCCGCCGGCTGGAAGTGAAGATCATTGATCTGGATCCGCCGGTTCTGACTCTGGAAGGTGATCCTGTCCTGTACGTCAGGAAGGGGACGCCGTATCAGCTGCCTGCCTATTCCGTAACGGATAATGCCGATCCGGCTCCGGCGGTCACGGTGCAGGATCCGACGGATCTGAATACAGAAGGAGAATACCAGGCGGTCTTCACGGCGACAGACCGGTCCGGCAACAGCAGTGAGAAAACAGTGACCATCATCGTCGGCAGCATCGCCTCGGCACAACTGGCCGCCGCGGATTTCCGCGTCAGCACCTATTTCCCGCAGACGGTGCTGCCGGAGGGGGAAGCAGTCAGCGACCGCCAGTTTGCTTCCGTGTATTTTGTCGGGGATTCCAATCTGTGGAACATGTCCCAGGCGAACTATCTGAATCCGGCCCGCATCATGTGCCGGTTTGCGCTGGCGCCTTCCAATTTTGACGGGGAAGTCATTTTCAACAACCGGGAAGTCTACCGGAGCGTCTATCAGCTGCTGGAACAGGGATATGCGGCGCCGGATGTCCTGATTCTGGAAATCGGACTGTCCGATGTGGCGGCGGATCATCCCAAGCAGTTTATCCAGCAGTACCGGGATGTCGTCACGCAGCTGCAGAAAATCCGGCCGGGTATGAAGATCGTGGTCGGTTCCATTCTGCCGGTGACTTCCGGAAAGCACGACCAGCTGCCGGCGCAGAAACAGATCAATCTGTACAATTATCAGCTGGCAAAGATGTGCCAGGAGATGCAGCTGCCGTTTCTGGAAACAGCGGAAGCATTCATGGACTGGGGTGGCAATGGATACAGCGAATATTACCGGGAAGACGGCTATCATCTGAAGAGCGCATATTTCTGGATGTTTCAGGATTATGTCCGGAAACATCTGGGTACGGTCATGGGAGAATGAGAATATGAGGAAAATAATCATCGTACTGGCGCTGCTGCTGTGCGCCGCCGGCTGCGGGTCCGCACCGGCGGAAACAGCAGCGGAGGCTCCTGCCATAGAAGACGTGGCGGCAGGTCTAGCGCAGGCCTGCGGTCTGCAGGCGGAACAGTCGGATCTGAAACCGGCGGAGATTGCGAAACTGTTCAGCGTGGATGCTTCGCTGGTGCAGAACGCCGTCTATTATTCCAAAGATGCGGATGCCGTTGCGGTCATTGAGACGACCGATCCAAAGACGGTCCAGAAGGATATCAGTGTTTATGCGGATACGCTGGCAAGCCAGTCCGCGCTGTATACGCCGGATCAGCTGAGCAAGATTCAGAAGCGCATGATTGACACGGAAGGGTCTTACGTCCTGTTTGTGATCACGGATGACTACGATGCCGCCAAAAAGGAAATTGTAGAATTGTTCCGCTGAGCCGAAAATCAGCAGCCGGTCTGCCGGCTGCTGATTTCATTGGCATCATCATGAGGACAAGGACCTGCTGCTAGGAGAACTGTTCGCCGGAATTCCGGCGTTTTTTGTGCCGCTGCAGCAGGCAGGCCAGCAGAACCAGGGAAATGGACAGGGCAGAAACTCCGGCACCTGCCGCCAGGCCTGGCAGATGATAAACGAAGGTGACATGATGGCTTCCGGATTCCACCTGGAAACCGATAAATCCCATCTGCACCTTTTCATAGGAGATGCTTCTGCCGTCCACCATGACATCCCATCCCTTGTCATAGGGGATGGAAGTGAAGACATATTTGCCGCTGCCGGAAACCTGGATGTCGCCTTCAATCCGGTCACCCCGGAATACGACATTCGTGAAATGCTCGGCTGTCTGTTCCGCCCAGGCTGTGTCATAGGAGCCGTCCAGCGGTTCCGTATACAGCTTCAGCTCCGTCTGTTTGGAATAGACCGCCTTCGCTTCAATGACAATCTGGTCGATTTTCTGGTAGACCGGGAAGTCCACATAGTTGAACTGCCAGAAATCATAGCTGGCGACTTCGCTGCCCTGATAGTACAGACGGATCTTGGCTTCCGGGAGTCCGTAGGTTTCGATGTAGAGGTTGACGTTGCTGACAGGAGACGCGAAGGTGTAGGTACGCACATCGGTGGCCGGCAGGGTGGCCAGATACTGGATTTTATCGTTCAGCTCCACCGCCGTGTTGGTGCTGTCTTCCGTCACCAGGTATTCACTCATGATGCGGTCCTGATCCAGATAGGACTGATCGAGCACATAGGCTTTGCTGACGGTCTTGTCATAGGTATAGCCGAGTTCCACATAATTGCGGTTCTCATAGAGATCATATCCGGTCGGGCTGGTGTAGATCTTTTCATAGCCGTAGGGAACCGGGTCGGAGTCATCAAATGTGTACCAGTATTTGCTGCTCAGCATGTTGTAGGTTCTGGTCCGGCCGACAAGCTGCGTCATGTTCCAGCTGGACTTCAGCCGCCAGAGGAATTCTTCCTGGTTGGTGTTGTAGACGGATTCATAGAAACCGAAACCGCTGTAGCCGTTGGCGAACGGTTCGTTGCCGGTCATCATGGCAAGGGTGTCATCCTCCCCGTTTTTCAGCTTCTTCAGGACGACGGACTTGTTGTCATACTGCACCCGGTAAAATCCGCTGTCCGTACTGCGCAGATAGGAACCGATATCGCTGCTGATGGTCTCATCGTCAAATGCCCACCAGTCGATCGGACCATTGGCCAGATAGAAAACAGCACCGGAGAGAAGGGCTTCCACGGACAGGGCAAGGATCCAGGCTTTCCTTCCCGCTTGCTTCCGGTACAGGTGAAGATAGATCAGAATCAGCACCGCCATGCCTGCGGCTGTCCAGGACAGATAAGTCAGCTTTTCCGCGGTGTTCAGCTCCTTGATCCAGGAGAAGGCCAGGCATCCGGCCAGAACGATAAGCAGTGCGATTCCGGACCGGTAGACATATTTGCGGGCGATTGTTCCGTCTTCTACTTCCCCGTGAATCACCGCCGCCAGCATGGCGTTGTACAGCGGGAACATGTAGAACCATCTGGTATCAACGCTCATCTGGAAGAGATAGTAGAAATACGGGAAAGCCATGAATATGAGCAGGATAAGCAGGAAGACGGCATAGATCCGTCTTTCATGCTTGTCTTTCAGGCGGCCCAGCAGAGGCAGCAGCACCGGCGTCAGAATCAGGCTGTAAAGGGAGGCGCCGCCGGACCAGCCGTAGCTTGCCACAAGCGTGGTGCTGATGAACGGATTCGCATCCAGCTTGGCAAAGGCCGGAATCAGCAGGCTGGTGAAGATCCGGTAGATCTGCCAGCGGTCCAGATGCGTGCCCGGCGCAACCGCACCGTTTGTGAAGCGCGGCATGGACAGAATCAACTCACCGCAGGGGATCAGGATGATTGCGCTGATGCCGATGCCAAGGATCATCATGCCGGCGAATTTCAGAGCTGCCGGCCAGAACTTGTCATGATTCCGGTCCTGATGCTTCAGCAGCATCCAGCGCAGGATGACGTACACGCACAGAAAGGGAATGAACTGGTAAAGGACATAGTAGTTCGTGATGCCCAGCGCACCGATGGTCAGGACAAATCCCTTCCAGTGCGCATCCTGCAGCCAGCATTCCAGAAAATACAGTGCCAGCGGATACAGGAAGATCAGCTTCAGCAGCTGTTCCGCCTGGGAGTAGAAGAAATTATAGGAACAGAAGGCGACAATGAAAGCGCCGATCAGCACCCCGCTTTCGCGGCGGGTGATCTTGTACAGCCAGACATAGGCGGCCACAAAGCCCAGCCACATCTCCAGAATGAGAAAGACCAGAAAGCTGTAGGGCAGGAAGGACTTCGGAAAGAGGCAGGAAATCCAGAAAAAGGGATTGGTCAGGAAATAAAAGACATAGCTGAAGGTGTTGCTGCCCAGGCCCAGCGACCAGCAGTACTGCTTCAGAGTGCCGGCATGCACGGCTTCCCAGCCGCCCTGCCAGAGTTTGAAGTTCAGTTCATAGGGATCGCCGCGCATCAGAATGATGCCGTGGTTCAAAAGGATATACGGCAGAAACACCGCAATGCACAGCACCAGAATATAAAGAAACAGCTTTTTGTTTTTCCGGATCAAATAGGCCATAGCTTTCACCAATGATATCATTATACTGTATTTCATCCGGGCAGGAATGCCGGATCGGCTCTTGCCGGACGCAGAATCTGCTACAATATTTGTGGCCTGCCGGAATCTGTACCGGCATAGCTTGCAAGGGAAAGACGGATTGGACAATGAGAAGCATTCTGGTACTTCTGTATATTCTGGCGGCCGGCGCGCTGTTTGCGGACTGCTTTCGGAAAAAATTTGAAGAGACGCTGGCTTTCGCCCTGATCAGCATTGCGCTGCTGGCGGCGGCTGCCGGCATGCTGGGCTCGTTCCGGGCCGGCATCCTGGTCAGCATCGGCGGCATGGCCGCCTATTTTCTGTGGCGTTTTGCGGCGGTGCGCAAAGGCGGCCGGAAGCCGGACCGGAAACAGATCTTTTCCAGCGGATTCTATCTGACGATTTTTCTGTTTCTTCTGGTCCTGGCGCTGAACTGGGTCCGCGGTTTCACGCATTACGATGATTTTCAGCATTGGGGACCCATGGTCCAGTACAATGTGCTGTTTGACCGCGTCTATACGTTTGATCATGCTCATTTCTTCGCCCACAAGGACTACCCGCCGATCATCGCTTCCTTTGAGACGGTCTGGTGCATTCTGTCCGGCGGCTTCTCCGAGGCGTATGCCATCCGTGCCATCCAGTTCCTCTCTTTCTCCTTTCTGCTGCCGCTGTGCTGCCGCGGCCGCAAAGAGAAGAATGCCGTTCTGTGCATGCTGCTGTCCATTGCGGCAATCGTCATCGTTCAGCTGACCGTGCCGGACCTGGCGCTGTTCTTCTACAGTTCCCTCTATGTGGACTGCATGATCGCCATCTGCTACGGATTCGGTCTTTACTATGTGTTCCAAATTGATACGGATTCACCCGGTGACCTGTTTCTGGCATCTCTCTATCTGACCTTCACGGCCATGATCAAGCAGATCAGCATCGCATTTGCCGGTCTCTTGCTGATCTGCATCCTCATCCGCATGATCCGCGGCAGAAAACAGTCCCGCCGTGCGCATTACGGATACCGCTGGCTGCTTGTGCTGCTGCCGGCGGCCGCCTATCTGGGCTGGTCCTGGTTTGCCGGTCATGTTCCGGCCACCGGACCGCTGATCGGACAGTTCTCCGTCAGGGACATTCTGGATGCGGATATTCCGGGAATCCTGAGCGGCCGTTCCGGTGCTTCCTGGCAGCAGGAAACTGTCCGTGCATTTGCCGCCGCCCTTGGCAGCCGCTACATTCTCTGGCAACCGTTCAAGCTCGGCTATACGGCATCCATCCTGCTGGTCAATCTGCTGTTCCTTCCGTTCCTGCTGCAGAAAGGCAGGCGTGCGGATACCGTGATCCGTCTGGCTGTCTATGACATCGGCGCGGCAGGATATGCATTCGGGATGCTGCTTCTTTACCTGACGTCCTTCGGTCCTGCGGAAGGACCGACGCTGGCTTCGTATGAACGCTATCTAGGCACCTATGTGCTGGCCGGCTTCATTCTGCTGCTGTGCCTGGTCTATGAGTACTTCCGGGAATCGGTCAAGGCAGAAACCGCTGCGCTGGCGGTCGTCATCTGCCTGTCGGAGTGGAAAGGATACCGTTATCTGCTTCCTTCCACCACCCATGAATCCTGGGGTGACAGTCTTTACCCGGTCGCAAAGACGCTGGCGGATGAAATCGCAGCCGGATCCAGTCTTCTGATCATGGAGCAGGGCGAGAAGGATCTGACCGGAGAGATCTTCCAGTTCTATCTGGAGCCGATGGCCGTGGAGGCAGGGACCTATGCGCAGACCAAAGCGGATACGGACAGCTTCACGGTGGTCCTGACCCTGGAAGAGTTTGAACAGAAACTGTCCCAGTATGATTATTTCTATCTGTACAGTGTTGATGATGAGACCTATTACTATCTTCAGAACTGCTTTGATCAGAAGGAGATCGTCGCCAATGCGCTGTACAAAGTGGAAACGGGAGGCGCTCATCCGCTTCTGGTACGGGCAGACCGCTGATTCTCAAAGGAAGCCAAAAAAGGTATAATGAAACAGACTGGTGGTGAACAGAAAATGAAGTGGACAAAGGCTTTTGACAAGCACGGCGTTGTAGCGGCTCTATTGATTGCCTTTTTTGTCATTTTCATGGCGATCACCTGTGTTTCTCCGCTGGCCGGTGATGACTGGGCATATGCAGTCAACAGCATCGACCATCATCCCATCATTCTGGCAATCCAGACCTATTTTTCATGGTCCGGACGTTTGCTGAGCGAGTTCTGGGGCTATTCGATACCCCGCAACAAGTGGATTTACGACATTCTCAATCCGGTTTTCTTCACTTCCATCTTCGTCCTGATTCTGAAGCTGGCGGATGTCAGAAAACATCCGGTGCTCAGCACGCTGCTTGTTTTCTTCCTGATCCTGTCCGTCGAGGATTATCTGCGGATGCAGACATACACCTGGTGCATGGGTGAGACCTATGTGATTCCGCTGCTGATCTTCCTGTGGATCGTCTGGTATCTGCACGGACTGCTGTTTGGCGGCAGGGAAATCACGAAGAAGCAGGATCGTCTGCTCTGTGTATTGTGCTTCTGCGGACCTCTTTATATGGAGAATGCGGCGGCGATGATCACCGGCGGACTGTTTCTGGTTCTGCTGTACTGCTGGTTCCTGGACAAGGAGCATTTCAAGCGGATCCGCAAGTATTTCCTCTACGCGGTTGTCGCAACTCTGATCATCGGTTTGTCCCCCGGCGCAAAGTCACGCCTGCAGACCACGCAGACCGCTTTCTGGCAGATGGGCTTCCTGCAGAAAATCCATTATAACTGGCAGAATTTCCTGACCTTCACGTTCATGACCAACAAATGGCTCATCCTGGTCTTCTGCATCGTCTTCCTGCTGTTCATCTGGATGAACCGGAAGCAGTATCCGTATGCCAAATGGCATCTGTATCTGCTGTCCATTCCGTTTGTGTTCGGCATTGTCCAGAGCCGCTCGGAAATGCTGGCCACCACATACGGCCAGTCCTGGGCCAGCATTTTCTATGATCTGAGTCTGCATGGCAGCACACGTCTGAACACCGCCGGCTACGGACTGCTGGTACTGGCTGTGCTGTGGATCCTGTGGTCCTATCTGAAGGGTGAGAAGCGCTGGATGCCGCTGTTCTTCTTCCTGTGCGCCGGCGGTGCCAACATTGTCATGCTGGTTTCGCCGATCTTTGACGCCCGCAGTTCCATCTATACGGTCTTCCTCTTCATTCTGCTCTGCACCTATATTCTGGAACAGCTGGAGTTTCCGAAGCCGGCCTGGGCGGTTCTGATGATCCTGCTCTGCGTGCTGAACTACCAGCAGGTGAGCAATTATGCGGAAAAGTACTACCAGGTATTCCGCGCCAACAATGAGCGGCAGTTCCAGCTGCGCGGTTTCCAGAATGATCCGTCACTGAAGGAAGTCTACATCGTCCGCATGCCGAGGATGTCTCTGCATTCCGCTGACATTGAGGATGCGGATGAGTACCACATGAAGTACTTCAAGAAATACTACAATCTGTCTCCGGATATCGTTCTCCATTTCTACTTCCGGGATGACTATCATTATTACGGAGAACCGCTTCACTGATGATGGAAATGAGCTATGAACTGATCAGCAGGAACCGGAAAGCACTGATGGGATGGGCGACCCTCTGGGTCGCACTGCTGCATTCCCAGATGTGGTTTTCGTTTCTGCCGCTGCAGTGGATCAAAATCACCGGTCACGGCGGCGTCGAGATGTTTCTTTTTCTTTCGGCATTCGGTCTTTACTATGCCTATCAGAAAGGGGAGCACGGATGGAATTTCTTCCGCCGCCGGATCCTGCGGATTCTGCCGTATTTTCTGCCGGTAGTCCTGTTCCGCATCTGGTATCTGAAGGAACCGCTGGATGAGTCCATCCGGCTTCTGACGGCGACTTCCTTCTGGATCACCGGTGACCGCAGCATGTGGTTCGTGTCCGCACTGATTATCCTTTATGCATTGACGCCGCTGTATCTGCATTTCTTCAGCGGCCGTGAGGAGAAGATGACCGCCTGGGCGTTTGGGCTCTCAGCAGCTGCCAGCTTTTTCTTTCTGGACCGGCTGCAGACGATTTTCACTGCCAGCATGCCGGTGTTTTTTCTGGGGTTCCTGGCCGGGTATTATTCCAAACAGAAAAAGACGGTGGACAGACGTGCAAAAAGCCTTGGCGCATTGCTGCTGGCTGCCGGCATTGTGCTGCAGGTCATCAGCTATGCGAATGATGTCAATGAGACGCTGCTGTTCGGCAAGGGCATGTTCTGGTATCCGCATCTGCTGATTGTCTGGCCGCTGTGCATGCTGCTCAGCGTGTTTACGGAATGGTGCCGCCGGGTGCACTGGCTCTGGCTGCCGGACATGATGAATCATCTGGGCGCCGTATCGCTGGAGTTTTATCTTCTGCATGAGCTGATGATGAAGTTCTGGTCCAATATCTTTTCCGTGGCGCCGCGGTATTCCTATCACGGCATTCTCTTCAATGTGCTGGTGATTCTGCTGACTTACTGGATTTCAAGAGTCTGGCATGCGCTCACGGCGGCGCTGATCCGCGCCTGCACGCCGGCTTCTTCTCGGGAGCTGCCGCAATGAATGTCTACGATTTCGACAATACGATCTATCAGGGCGACAGCACCGTGGATTTCATCTTTTACTGCTGGCGTCATGACGGCCGCACACTGATTTCTCTGCCGCGCACGGCGGTCTGCGGACTGCTGTATCTGCTGCATGTGATGCCCAAGCGGACCTTCAAGCAGAACCTGTTCCATATGTTCGTATTTCTGGACGACCGCTCCGGCACGCTGGAAGCGTTCGTCCAGTCGCACAAGGACCGCATCAAGCCGTGGTACCGCAGCATGCAGCAGCCAGATGACCTTGTGATCTCAGCCTCACCGCAGTTTTTGATTGAGCGTCTTTGCAAAGTGGCCGGCATCCGGCAGGTGCTGGCAAGTCCGGTGGACTACGCGACCGGACGCTACCAGGGAATGAACTGCCACGGAGAAGAGAAGGTGCGCCGGTTTCGGGAACAGTTTGAAAATGCCAGGATCGGATCCTTTTATTCCGACTCCCGCAGCGATGCACCGCTGGCAAAATTGGCCGAAAAGGCATATCTTGTTCATGGCAGCAGTGTGAAGCCGTGGCCAATCGAGGCGGCAGAATGAACACTTTGAAAAAATCGCAGTGGCGGCAGATCATCCTTGGCAGCACAATTCTTGCGCTGGTCTTCTGCATCCCGCTGCTCAATGGATCCCTGCGCTACGGATCGGATACGTCATTTCATCTGAACCGCATCATTGCGCTCAGTACGGCGCTGAAGAACGGTGATCTCTATCCGCGCGTCTTCTGGGATCAGAACTACGGCTTCGGTTATGGAAGTCCGTCGTTTTATTCCTTCTTTTTTTTGTATCTGCCGGCCTGGCTTTATCTGCAGGGGATGGGGATTCTATCTGCATTCCGCATCTTCACCTTTTTAGTCGTATTTTTCTGCGCACTGTCCATGTGCATTCTGTCCTGGCACATCAGCAGCGGCTCCCTGAAATGTGCCTGGATCAGTGCCGCCATGTATCTTTACAATCCTTTTTTCTTTTCCAATGTGTATAAGCGGGGTGCTGTAGGCGAGGAACTGGCCTATATCTTCGTACCGCTGGTTCTGCTGGCGGTCTATGACCTGTTCTATGCCGAAGAAAAAGGGCGGCACTGGCAGCTGCTGATCGTCAGCTTTGCCGGTCTGCTTCTTTCCCACAACATCACGTTCCTGATCATGTCCGGCGTATTTGCAGTCATTGTGATGGTCAACTGGAAACAGTGGACGCATGACCGGAGCATTCTGCTGAAACTGCTGGCGGCGACGGGTATCACAGTCTGCCTGACTTCCTTTTTCACGTTTCCAATGCTGGAACAGCTGTCCGGCCGGATCTACCGGATTTCCAGCTATTTTGGCGACGGCAGCACCATGGCTTCTTCAGCCATGCCAGTGTTGTCCTATCTGGATCTGAACCTGGGCAGTGATATTTATTTCAACGGGGCACTGGGACCATATCTTGTGTTCGCTCCATTGTCGTTATTCTTTCTGCCGCACAAAGAGCGGAAACCGTTTTTTGTACTGCTTCTGGCCGTTGGATACGGACTCGGCTTTCTGAACACGAATCTGTTTCCATGGGCTTGGGTTCACATCTTTGATTTCATGCAGTTTCCAACCCGTTTTCTCAACGCTGCCTGCGCTTTCCTGGCGGCGGCCGGCGGCTGCGGGCTGAGCCTGCTGGAACTGCCCCAGGATAAGCACCGCATTGCTTCCAAGACGCTGCTGGTTTTGTCTGCGGTTCTGCTGAGCATCAGCATTTTCCAGCTGTGGCAGGTCGGCGGAGTATTCAACGACCGCACGACGGCGGCGGATCTGACGGATGATGAGAAATACGTCTATGTACAAGTGCACTGGTATAACGTAATGGAACTGTCAACGCCGGATTACCTTCCTTCAGATACGGACATCAGTTATCCGAATTACGGCCGTGTGATCAAAATCAATGCGGACAATCTCCGTGAGATGGATGAAAGCAAGTACGGCGTCCTGTCCTTCTCGACGGAAAACACGATAGGCAACGGCGTCTATGTTGTTCCGAAAACCTATTACAAAGGTTATGCCGCAGCTGCCTACCGAAACGGTCAGTATCTGGGCAACTATCCGGTTTCCATGGATCCGAAAACAGGATGCGTGCGGTTCACCGTGCAGAATGCGGACGAACCGGTAACCATATTCGTGACTTATTACGGCACCGGATGCCAGAAACTGTCGGATCTGCTGTCGTGGGCGACTTTGATTCTCTGGCTGGCATTCCGCTTTCTGCGCCGGCGGAAGGGGTATCCTGCCAAGGCGGCAGAGCGTTCGTGAAAACACACTGAGTTTTTGTTATACTAGGATGGGTGATTGGATGAATCCACAGATCAGCGTCGTCGTGCCGGTATACAACGTGCAAGCTTTTCTTGAGCCGTGTCTGGCCAGTATCGCCGCCCAGAAAATGGATGACTTTGAAGTCTGGATGGTGGATGACGGTTCCACGGACGGATCCTCCGGGATTCTGAAGGCATGGGAAGGGAAGGACTCCCGTTTTCATGTGGTGACCCGGAAGAACGGCGGCCTGAGCGCCGCCCGGAACACCGGTCTGGAACACTGCCAGGGCCGCTACGTCGCCTTCATTGACAGTGATGACGTCATCGCTGCGGATATGCTGAAGGATCTCTGGCAGGCGGCGGAGCAGAGCGGCAGCGGCATCGCCGTCAGCGACATGGAGTACTTTGATGACAGCGGCCGGGTCAGTTTTTCCGACGGCGGGCGGTTCACCTGCACTTCCATGAAGCAGACTCCTTCACTGATTCTGATCAACAACAGCGCCTGCAACAAGCTTTACCGGCGTGAGCTGTTCCGTACCATCCGTTTTCCGGAAGGAAAATACTATGAGGATCTGGCCACCATTCCGATGCTTCTTTGCGAGGCGTCCCGGGTCGTCAAGGTCAACGAGCCGCTCTACCGGTACCGGCAGCGCTCCGGCTCCATCGCCCACAGCGCCAATCCGAAGATCTTCGAAATCTACGATGCGGTGGACGGCATCATCGCTTACCTGAAGGACCACGGATATGCGGAAACGGATCCGGTTCTGCAGGAAGCGCGGCATCTCTATGTGATTCACGGCCTTGATCTGACCACCCTGCGGATCAAGGATTTCCAGGAGAAGGGGATCCGGGCGCAGTATCTGCGCCAGAACATGGAGCGTCTGCGCCGGTCCTATCCGGAATATGAAAAGGACAGCTGCTATCAGAACGCCTCCGCCAAGAAGAAACTGATTTATTCCATGCTCAAACACGGGCAGGAAAAACTTGTGCTGAAACTCTATGACCGATAAAAAACAGATCCTATTCGTAAATGATGATATGCGCATGGGCGGAGTCGCCCGTGTTTTGAATACGCTCATGGCCAGTCTGCCGGCGGATCAGTATGACATTGACCTGCTGGTTCTCCACAAGACCGGAATGCTGCTCAAGGAAGTGCCGTCCAATGTGCATGTGATCGGAGGCATTCCTTTTTTCACAATGGTGGACGAATCCTTCGTGCAGCTGCTGAAGTCATTTGACATTCGCGGCCTGATCAGCAAGACCCGCCTGGTTCTCTACATGAAGACGGGACTGATCAAGAAGCAGATTGTCCGGGAACGCCGGCGTATTCTGACCAAGAAATACGATACGGAGATTGCCGCGAAAGAGGGTTTCTGCACGATTTTCGCCGCCTATGGCGACAGCACCAGGAAGATCAACTGGGTGCTGACGGACTACAGCGTCTGCAACTATTCCAAACGCCATATGCCGCTGATGAAGGAAGCGCTGGCGCGGATTGATCTGAACGTGGCGGACAGCCGGCACGCTCTGGATGCCTACAACGAGGTCTTCGGGGTCAGCGGCGGTCTGGCGATTCACAATCTGATGGACATTGATAAAGTGAAGCGGGGCATGGCGCAGCCCACGGATGATATCCATGGAAACGGTTCGCTGCGCATCATCTCCGTGGCGCGGTTCCATCCCCAGAAGAGCATCGACCGGCTTCTGATCGCCAGCAGCAGGGCTTATCAGCACGGCTTCAAGCATACGCTCTATCTGATCGGCGGCGGTGAGGAAGATGCGAAGCTGAAGAAAATGGCGGAAAGTGAATCGATGAAGCATGTGGTGTTCCTCGGTTACCGGCAGAATCCGTACAATGACATCGCCGCCTGCGACCTGTTCGTGCTGCCCAGCCTTTATGAGGGATTCGCCACCATCGTCAATGAAAGCCTGATTGCCGGGACGCCGGTGCTGATGACGGATGTCAGCGGCGCCAAGGAACAGATCACAGAGCCGGAGCACGGCTGGATTGTTGAAAACAGCCAGATCGGGCTTGATGAAGGCCTGGAAAAAGCGCTCGGTGACCCGATGCGCCTGCAGGCTATGAAAGAGAAACTGAAGTGCTATACTTATCCCAATCAGGAGATCCTGAAGGAATTTGAACAGATCCTGTAGGCGGAAGAGGTATTCTTGATGAATACGGCAATCAAAAACAAAAAACAGAATGCGGTACTCACCGGACTGCTGATCCTGCTGATCATTCTGCAGCCGGTGATCGACATGGATTACCTGGTCTATGATTTCCTGAACCAGTACGGACTGCCGCGCTTCTCCACGGTGGTGCGTTTTCTGGTGATTCCGGCGCTGATCCTGTGGACGTTCTTTCTGCGCGAGCAGAACAAGAAGCGGACGCTGATCCTGGGCGGAGCCTACGGAATCTGCCTAGCCGCCTATTTCTATCTGCACTGCCGCCAGGCGCAGGTCCTCAACACCACGCTGAATTTCACTACCAACTTCCAGTTCAACACCTTCCAGGAGCTCACCTATGTGCTGACGCTGGTGCTTCCTTACGGCATGGTGTACTGCTTCTACCATGCCCATTTTGATGCCGCCACCCTGAAAAAGCTGTTCTGCTGGCTGTCCGGGGCGATCAGCGTGCCGATTTTCCTGGGCGACCTGTTCGTTTTCGGCAAGAGCACCTATTACGGTTACACGGTCGCCAACTTCACGACCTGGCTGAGCGACATCTACACGCATTACCATCCCCGTACGCTCGCGTCCAAGTTCTTCTTCAATGAGGGCAACACGATCGGCATCCTGCTGTTCATGATCCTGCCGATCCTGTATTACTATCTGAGCACCGCCAAAGACAAGAAGGAAAAGCGCGGACTCGGCGTGCTGATCGCCATCCAGTCATCGGCGATGCAGATTCTGGCGACCCGGGTCGCCACCTACGGCGCCGTGCTGGTGCCGGCGGTCTTCCTGGTCCTGTATCTGGCGGACTGCAAATGGAAGAAGAAGGAAAAGCCGGCGAAGGTGCTGGTTGTCTACACGCTCTGCGTTGCCGCGGTATTCGGCGTCATGCTGAATTTCACGCCGGCTGTGCAGAACCAGAAGGTGGACAGCAAGAATGATGTCGCGCTTCTGAGCAACGGCATGGCCGATGAAGGCAGAAAGATGCTGGGGGACGGCAAAGACCTGATCCCCGGCACCGTGGAATTCAACAACTTCTACATCAACATGTTCGAGGTGTACGGAATCAAGGCCAAGTACATTCAGAGCGTCCCGTCCATGTACTACATTGATTACTACAATTACAAGTTCGATCCGAAGTTCTGGGTCGACGTCACGTTCATGGATGTGTTTGACCGCGTCAGCGGCCGGCAGATCGAGACGATTTTCTTCAATTACAAGTACAAGAACCTGACCTTCCCGCAGAAGTTCCTGGGCATGGGCTATTCCACGTTCATGAACGGATCGATTGTCCTGGAACAGGATTTCAAGCAGCAGGTCTATACGCTGGGCTACCTCGGCGAACTGTTCTGCGTTCTGCCATGGCTCTTCATGGCGCTGTACGGCGCTGTGGAATTCTTCAAGAAACGGAAAACACTGATTACTCTGGAGACGGAATGCTATGCGCTGGCCATCGGCTTCGCCTTTGCCTCGGCCTGGACCAGCGGCCACGCGCTGGATCAGTTTGTCGCCACGACCGGCATGGCGCTGATCGTTGCCGTGCTGCTGAACCGGATCCAGGATGCGAAGGCGGCGGAATCCAAATGAGGCCTTCCGTCAGCGTCGTGGTCTGCGCCTACAATGCGCAGGCATCGCTCGGGCATACGCTGGACAGCCTGCTTGCGCAGACTCTGAAAGATCTGGAAATCATTGTCGTCAATGACGGATCCACCGACGGCACGCAGGCGGTGGTTGAAGAATACCAGAAGGGCCATCCGGGAAGAATCCATGCGTATCAGAAAGAGAATGCCGGCATTGCGGCCGCCCGCAATTATGCGCTGGAAAAAGTGCAGGGAACCTATTTCGGTTTCCTGGATGCGGATGACACAGCGGAAGCGGGCATGTTCCAGGATCTTTATGAGAAAGCTCTGCAGGACGGCAGCAATCTTGTCGTCTCCGATTTCTGGTGGGTGTCAAAGAACGGGCGGAAGCTGCAGAAGGAAGGTCCCTACCAGTCCGGTCGGGACATGATGGTGCATCTGTTCGCCACGCTGTGGAACAAGATCTACCGCACGGACTGGATCCGCGGTCTGGACATCCGCTTCCCGGACGGCAACCGCTATGAGGACGCCTGCTTCCTGTACTGCCTGTCCTGCCAGGTCCATACGGTCTCCTTTGTGGACCATGCCTATGTCAATTACATGCAGACGGGCGGCAGCATCACCCACACGAACAACGACCAGGTCAAAAACATGATACGCGTGTTCCAGATCATTCTGCAGTACTACCGGGATCACGGCCTGTATGAGGAGTATCACGCGGAACTGGAATACATCCACATCAAGTTCTTCCTGGGCAACAGCTTTCTGAGAAGCGCGAAAATCGATGATCCTGAAGACCGCCGGCAGACGATCCTGCTGGGATGGAATCTGCTGAACCGGGAATTTCCGGACTGGCACCAGAATCATTATCTGAAGGATCTGGGCGGCATGAAGAACCGTTATTTCGCAATGGTCAACGGCGGAAACGTGATGTTCTTCGCCTGGCTGTTCCATTATTTCGCAAAGGACAATCTCTAGACATCAATCCGAAGACAGCCTGTAATACGGCTGTTTTTGATTGACAATCCGGAATTGTCTGCTAAACTTCAGCCGCGGAATGCTTCCGCAAAAATTGTCAACGGAATCAGGTATGGGTTATAATATTTCAGTTCGGAGGAAGGCCTATGACACTGCTGTCCATCGTGGTTCCCTGCTTCAATGAGCAGGAGACTGTCGCATTGTTCTATGATGCGGTCACGAAAGTTCTGAAAACAATGGACATGGATCATGAGATCATCTACGTCAATGACGGATCCAGGGATTCGACGCTGGCGGAGATGCTGAAGCTTTATCATGCCCACCCGCAGGAGATCAAGGTCATTGACTTCAGCCGGAACTTCGGCAAGGAAGGCGCGCTTCTCGCCGGCCTGAAAGCGGCGAAAGGCGACTATGTCACGGTCATGGACTCGGATCTGCAGGATCCGCCGGACTATCTGCCGAAGATGTTTGATGCAATGGAGAAGAACGGCGATGACGTGGTCGGAACCCGGCGTGTGACCCGGAAGGGGGAACCCCAGCTGCGGTCCTTTTTCGCCAGATCCTTCTATAAGCTGATCAACCGTTTCACGGAGATTCAGATTGTGGACGGTGCCCGTGACTTCCGGCTCATGAAGCGGCAGGTCGTGGATTCCATCCTGAGCCTGCAGGAGTACGGCCGTTTCTCAAAGGGCCTGTTTGTCTGGGTCGGCTACAAGACCGAATACTTGGAATATGAGAATGTGGAACGGGTTGCCGGTGAAACCAGCTGGTCGTTCTGGAAACTGTTCCGCTATGCCATTGACGGCATTGTCGAATATACGAATGCGCCGCTGCGCTTCTCGGCATGGATCGGCGGCGTCCTGACCGGCGTCATGAGCATTGAACTGATCGTGCTGCTGATCATGGCCCTGTGCCGGGTCCAAATCACATCCGCTGCGCTGCTGATCTCCCTGGTTCTCTTCTTCGGCGGCATTGTGCTGCTGGCCTGCGGCATCCTCGGCGAGTATCTGGCCAAGACGTACAACGAGGTCAAGAAGCGTCCCAACTACATCATCAAGAAATTCTATGAATAGAGCAGTCGCGGAAGGAGAAAAGGAATGACCAATCCGGAAAACCGTCCGGCCCAGACCCCAGCACCGGTTCATCACAGTGCGCAGGGAAGCACCGGCACGGCGAAAAAGAAAATCGATCCGATCAAGAAAAAGCACCGGAAGATCAACAATCTGATGGTTCTGCTGCTTCTGGTCGTTTCGCTTGTGACCGTCGCGGCGTTCGCCTTCAACATCTACAAGGTGCTGGCCGGCAGCAAGTCCACCAGCAGCGGCGAGACGCTGGCAACCGACACCGGCAAGTCGATGAAAAATGACCAGTATACGATCGGCAACAATCCCACCGAGATTGAGCAGACCTATTTTCAGGAGCTGACCGATGCGGTCAATTCCCAGGACAAGGCGAAGATAGCCACTGCGGTCGTCAAGTGCTTCATCGCGGATTATTTCACTTGGACCAACAAAGACGGCAACTATGAAGTCGGCGGTCTGCAGTATGTGTACAGTCAGAAGAGCGGCGCCCTGGAAACCTATTCCAGATGGAATTTCTACGAGGATCTGGATCTTTACATCAGCCAGTATGGAAGGGAAAACCTTCTGCAGGTCAAGAGTGTGGACGCCGGTGAGGCGGGATTCACGGATGATTTTACGGTGAAGACGACCGATCCGCAGGCTACGATGACCTGCTACTATGTCGAGGCCACCTGGACCTATGAGCCCAGCAGCAAGATTGATGTGGATTCCTTCATGCACACCGGTGCATTCTATATTGTCGACGACAACGGCCGCATGGAGATCGCGCAGTTCTACGATCTGGCGAGCTAGGGAGGGGAGGAACTATGAGCAATTCAACGAACAACACAACGCGTCCTTCCCAGACTCCGGCAAAGAAGAAGATCACTGTGAAGAAGGACGGCCGGTATCACCGCGACATGACGACGGTCAACTCCGTGGTCGCGGTTCTCACGGTGCTGGCGAATCTGCTGGTCATCTACACGGTCATGAACACGACCCGGTTCTCGAGCCTGTCCAAGTCCACATTCCTGATTGTGAATATTCTCTGCCTGGTGCTTCTGCTGGCTCTGAACTATTTCGTCATTCTCGGCATCCGCACCCGGAAAAAGACGCTTTACAACATTTCCATGATTCTGATGTGCGTGTTCCTGGCCATCGGCGCCTACGGCACCTATGCCATCGTCCGGGTCAACACCAACGTCAACAAGATCACTTCCACATCCTCCAAGAAGGAGAATGTATCCACCAGCCTGGTCGTCTACAGCGAAAGCGGAACCCAGAGCATCACAGATGTCACGCAGCTGGACGGGAAGGTGGTGGGATTTGCCACCGGCACCAGTACGGCGGATCTGGGCAAGAAACAGTTCACCAGCAAGAATGTCAACGTGACGTACAAGGAGTATCAGGATTATTCCTCGGAACTGCTGGGTCTGTTCAACGGCGAGATCGCCTGCGCCATTCTGCCGAGCACCTATGACAGCATGTTCGCAAATGAAACCGGTCTTTCCGACTATCTGAAAAATACCGCCTCCATCCTCACGTTCGAGGACAGCGTGACGGTCAGCGCCAGCACGACCGGAAGCGACAAGGATCTGACCAAGGATCCGTTCACCGTGCTTCTGATCGGCAATGCGGACGGACTCTCCGACACGATCATGATCGTGTCCGTCAACCCCATCAGCATGAAGGTGACGATGTCCTCCATCGCCCGTGACAGCTATGTGCCGATCACGTGCTACAACAACAATTCCAACAAGATCAATTCCGCGCATGCCGTCAGCCGCGACTGCCTGATTGCGACGGTTGAGCAGCTGACCGGTGTCAGCATCGACTATTATGTCGATACAAACTTCCAGGGCGTCGTTGACGTGGTCAACGCGCTCGGCGGCATTGTCGTCAACAGCCCGGTCGAGTTCGTCGGCCAGACGGCTTCCAGCACCAGAGGCACCAAGACGGTATGGGTGCCGGCCGGCGACAACGTCGTGCTGAACGGTGAACAGGCGCTGGCTTTCGCCCGCGAACGCTATATCTTCGCCTCCGGAGACTTCGCCCGCCAGATTCACCAGCAGGAAGTCATCCAGGCCATGGTCCGCGCCATCATGAGAACCCGGGACATCAACACGTTCCTCAAGGTGCTCGATGCGGCCGGCGACAATGTCCAGACAAACTTCACTGTGGAACAGCTCAGCGGCTTTGTCAGCTACTGCATGCAGAAGGCAAACCGCTATTACGATACGGAACATGTGGAGAACATCTTCAACATGGTCAGTTCCAGAATCACCGGCTATTCCTCCGGCATCTGGGATGAAGGCCTGCAGCTGTCGCTGTACATCTACCGCCTGTATCAGGGATCCATCAGCGATACCAAGGCGGCGGTGGATCGCAACATTGACATGACAACGGCAATCAGTGCGCCGACAACTGTAAAGTGGAGCGTCAACTGGGATTTCACGCCGCCTTCCATTTCCGCAGATTCCTACAATGAGACGATTGTCCAGTCTGAAGTTCCGACTACAATCGGCAACTATGTCGGCAGATCGCTTGGTACGCTGCAGTCCTGGGCAAATACGTTCAACATCGCAGTCTATGCGACGGATGAAGCTGGCAATGCGGTCAGCGACGGAACAATCACGTATCAGAGCGTTCCTGCCGGAACCGCCATTGAGTCCATCAGTTCGATCAGCGTCACGGTCACTGGTGCGACAACGGCATCTACGCCGACTCCGACGACGGAATCCACGCCTACTCCAACGGTCGAATCGACTTCTACTCCAACGGTAGTGCCAACGTCGACTCCAACTCCAACACCGGAATCAACTCCTACGCCAACACCGACCCCAACAGCGACTCCAACACCGGAATCAACTCCTACACCAACACCGACTCCAACGCCTACTCCGCCAGCATGTAATGCCGAAAATCCCGGTGCTTGCACTACAAAAGATGCTTGTGTAGGAGTAGGCAAAACATGGTCAGATGAAAGCAGCAGTTGTTCATAAAAGTGAATAGATGAGAAGAGAGCGCTGCGACGCTCTTTTCTCATTTGAAATTATCTATGATAAAATCTTCTTAGTTATGGAGGATCCTATGAAAGGTATTATTCTGGCAGGTGGAAGCGGTACGCGTCTGTATCCGCTGACGAAGGTGACATCCAAACAGCTTCTGCCGATTTATGACAAGCCGATGGTGTATTATCCGCTCAGTACGCTGATGCTGGCGGAAATCCGGGAGATACTGATCATTTCAACACCGCAGGACCTGCCGAATTTTGAGCGGCTGCTGAAGGACGGCAGCCAGTTTGGCGTCCATCTGTCCTATCAGGTGCAGGAAAAGCCGAATGGCCTGGCTCAGGCGTTTGTATTGGGCAAGGAATTCATTGTTGATGACGATGTCTGCCTGATTCTTGGCGATAATATTTTCTATGGCAACAATTTCGGCTTCATGCTGAAAGATGCGGTACGGAATACCAAAGAGAAGAGACGGGCGACCATTTTCGGCAAGTATGTCAGTGATCCGGAGCGGTTCGGCGTCGCGGAGTTTGATGAAACCGGGAAAGTGATCTCTCTGGAAGAAAAACCGAAGCAGCCAAGATCCAATTATGCGGTAGTCGGACTGTATTTCTATGACAACCGGGTGGTGAAGTACGCGGAGCAGCTCAAACCGTCTGCCCGCGGTGAATATGAGATCACGGATCTGAACCGCGTCTATCTCGAGAAGCATGAGCTGGACTGCAAGGTATTCGGCCGTGGTTTTGCATGGCTGGATACGGGCACCATGGAATCTCTTGCACTGGCTACGAATTATGTCAAAACCATTGAGGATGTCCAGGGAGTCAAGATATCCGTACCGGAAGAGATTGCCTATTACAACCAGTGGATTGATGAAGCACAGCTGCTGAAAGCAGCGGAAGATTACGGCAAGAGCCCGTACGGCGACCATCTGCGCAACATCGCTGAGGGGAATGTCCAGACAACCTACAACAAGAAGGCAAAATGAAGACGAGAGTGATTTTCTTCGGCTGCGGCTATCTGGGACTGAATCTGAGCCAGCAGCTTTCACAGCACTTTGACGTGGAAATGTGGGGAATTGACAGTCCCTATGCGGCAAGATCCAGCAGTTTTCATGAGATCGACATTTTTGACATGGAAGCGCTGATGAAGCAGGATCTGAATGACGCTGTGGTCGTCGACACCATCGGCCTGATCGGCAATGATGCGAAAAGCGATGACGATCAGCTGGCGCTGGAACCGATCCGGGAGAAGTATCAGAAACTGTTCCATCTTCTTGAGCAGAAAAAGATCCGTCGGTATGTCTATTTCAGCAGCGGCGGCACGATTTACGGAGACAGCCTGCTGCCGATTGACGAACAGCATGTGATCAATCCGCAGACGCTCTATGCCAAAAGCAAGGCGATGATTGAGGAACTGCTGCAGGAGTCCAGTCTGGATTATCTGATTCTGCGTCCGGCGAATCCGTACGGCGGCTATCAGATCCGCGGCAAGCGGCAGGGCGTCATTCCGATTCTGATTCAGAAAGCTCTTACGCAGGAGTCTTTCTGCATGTGGGTCGACGGCAACAGCATCCGCGACTACATTTACATCGATGATTTCACGCAGGCTCTGAAGCTACTGATCCAGAAGGATGTCAGCAATGAGATCGTGAATATCGCCAGCGGCCACGGCACCAGTCTTGCCCAGGTGATTCATACGGTGGAGACGGCGACCGGAAAGAAGATCCCGATCCGGTATGAATCCAGCAGCGTGCCGGTGGTGGAGGCGATTGTCCTGGATATTTCCAGACTGCAGCAGCTGACCGGCTACCGGCAGTCTGTTTCCCTGGAGGAAGGCATCCAGAAAGAGGTGCAGCGCATTCAGAAGGAGGATCAGTGACATGAAATATCTGGTTACAGGCGGAGCGGGATTCATCGGTACGAACTTCATCTACTACATGCTGAAAAAGCATTCGGATATCCAGATTGTCAATCTCGACAAGCTGACCTATGCGGGAAACCTGGAGAATCTCAAGGACATCAAGACGGATCCCCGGCACATCTTCGTGCAGGGCGATATCTGCGACAAGGATCTGGTTGCGGACCTGCTGAAGAAGCATGATCCGGACTATGTCATCAATTTTGCGGCGGAGTCCCATGTGGACCGTTCCATCCACAATCCGGAGATCTTCGTTCAGACCAACGTCATGGGAACCGTCAATCTGCTGCAGAGATGCAAGGACGCCTGGTATGACGCGGAAAGCAGAACCTGGAAGGCCGGGAAGAAGTATCTGCAGGTTTCCACGGATGAAGTCTACGGCGCCCTGGGCGCAACCGGCTATTTCATGGAGACGACGCCGGTCAATCCGCACAGTCCGTATTCCGCTTCCAAGGCCAGCGCAGACCACTTCGTGAAAGCCTTTCATGACACTTACGGCATGCCGGTGAACATCACCCGCTGCTCCAACAACTACGGCCCGTATCAGTTTCCGGAGAAGCTGATTCCGCTGATGATCAATAACGCCAAGCACCACAAGAAGCTGCCGGTCTACGGGGACGGCATGCAGGTCCGGGACTGGCTGTATGTCGAAGACCACTGCAAGGCGATCGACATGGTCGCATCCAAGGGAACGGTCGGCGAGGTCTACAATGTCGGCGGGCACAATGAGAAGCCCAATGTCTTCATTGTGAAGACGATTCTTGCGGAGCTGCATGACCAGCTGAAGGATGACGGCATCAATGAGGATCTGATCGAGCATGTCACGGACCGCCTCGGCCATGACCGCCGGTACGGCATTGATCCCACCAAGATCAAGAACGATCTCGGCTGGTATCCGGAAACGCCGTTTGAGAAGGGGATCCTGCTGACCATTGACTGGTATCTGAACCATGAGGAATGGATGGATCACATCACCAGCGGCGATTATCAGAAATACTACGCGGAGATGTATCAGAACCGCTGACAGGAGGAGTTGTCCATGGAATACGATGTCATCATCGTCGGCGCCGGATTTGCCGGTGCTGTCACCGCCCGCCGCTTTGCAGAAGACGGGAAAAAGGTTCTGGTGCTGGAAAAGCGCAGGCAGATCGGCGGCAACGCCTATGACTGGCTGGATGAGAACAAGGTCATGCGGCATGAATACGGTCCGCATATCTTTCATACCAATTCTGCCGAAGCGGTCAGTTTTCTGTCCCGATTCACGGAGTGGTATACCTATGAGCACCGGGTTCTCGGCTATGTGAAAGGTAAGCTGGTGCCGATTCCGTTCAACCTGACCTCCATTGAAATGATCTTCCCGGAGGACAAGGCGGAACGTCTGAAGCAGAAGCTGGTTCAGGCATACGGAATGGAGAAGAAGGTTCCCATTCTGGAGCTGCGGAAGAACACGGATCCGGAAATCCTGGAACTGGCGGACTTCATCTTTGAGAATGTCTTCCAGTATTACACGATGAAACAGTGGGGACTGACCGTCGAGGAAATCGATCCGGCGGTAACGGCCCGCGTACCGGTTCTGGTCTCCTATGATGACCGCTATTTCCAGAACACCTTCCAGAAGATGCCCAGGGAAGGCTATACCGCAATCTTCCGGAAGATGCTGAAGCATCCCAACATTGAAGTGCGGCTGTCGACGGATGCGCTGGCGCTTCTCAAACCGGATCCCGCGAAGGGGTCCATCCAGTTTGAGGGTGCGGATTTTCAGGGACCGGTCATCTACACCGGTCTGACCGACGCGCTGTTCGGCTATTCCCTCGGGGAGCTGCCGTACCGCAGCCTGAATTTCGACGTACAGACGAAGGAGGGAACGTTCCAGAAGGCGACTACCGTCAACTATCCGACGCCGGAAGCCGAACATGCCTATACGCGGATCACGGAATACAAGCACATGATGCAGAATGAACCGGCGGAGAAAACCACGATCGCCGTGGAGTATCCGCTGCCCTACGACCGCCGCTCCACACTGGGCAGCATTCCGTACTATCCGGTCTTCACCGCTGAGAACCAGAAGAAGTACGCCGCCTACAAGGAACTGGCCGCCAGGATTCCGAATCTGCATCTGCTGGGACGGCTGGCGGAATACCGCTACTACGACATGGATGCGATTGTCGCCAGAGCGCTGGAGATGTACGAAACCATCAAATGACAAGGGCTGATCATCAGCCCTTTTCTTTATTTGCAATTGCCGCTGGCAGGCGTTTGCGAGATAATACGTAAAGATGAATAAAATTCAGCAGACAGGCGGGGATTCTCTGAAGCAGAAGTGCCGTGACAACGGCCCTGTTTTCGGACTGGCTTTCGCCGCCGGCATGCTCGTGCATTTTCCCATCTACGCCTATGGTCTTCAGAACCCGGATTCCATCTGGAAGGGGGAGGAGAACATCGCCGACTGGTGGGAGTATACGCTGGGCCGCTGGGGCCTGGTCCTGGTGGACTGGCTGCGCGGAGGTCTGAATGCGCCGGTTCTGAATGCGGCTGCTGCCATGGCGCTGTTTGTGCTGGCAAGCCTGATTCTGGCGGATGTCCTGCAGGTGCGCAGCAGAAAGGCGCGGCTGCTGATGACACTGACGGTCATCTGCACGCCGTATCTGTCCATCAGCCTGACCTATGTCTACTGTTCCATCGCCTATGCGGCGGCGTTCCTGCTGGCCGTGCTTTCCGTGTTCGCCGCGATGCGCTCCGCATCCTTCTGGAAAGGCGTTCTGGCCGGCGCGGTCTGCCTGATGTTCTCACTCAGCATCTACCAGAGCAATATCGGCGTCGCCGCCGGGCTCAGCGTTCTGGCTGTTCTGCTGGCTCTGATCAAGGATCCGGCATCGCTGAAGCGGCAGGAGCAGATGCTGCTGCGGCTGGTGGTGATGATCCTTGCCGGCACGGGTCTTTACTACGGGATCCTGCAGATCGTCCTTCACGTCATGAACATCACGCTGTCCTCCTACAAGGGGGCTTCCTCCATCGGTTCCCTGCAGGCGCTGGCGCAGCTTCCGCACGCTTTGAAGAACGCCTATGCGGATGTGTTCCGCTATTTCTTCCGGACGGATATCGCTGCCAACCACTACGGCATGCGGATTTTCTACGGGCTGCTGATTCTTTCCGCAGCCGCCGCGTTCTGCCGCTGGACGCTGCAGCAGCCGCAGAAGAAGGCGGTGCTGTTTGCGGTATTTCTGATTCTGATTCTGCCGCTCGGCGTCAATGCCATTGATCTGATCGCCGTCAGCACCCGCATCATTCTGCTGACTTCCGGCGGCATGGTTCTGCTGATTCCGGCGGCCGTCGCGCTGTGCTTCCTTTCCGCAGCGGATGCCGGGGGCATCCGCTGGCTTGCGGCGGCTTCCGCTGCCTCTGCGGTCTGCCTGCTGGCCGGCAGCTGCCTGCAGGTCAACACGGACACCATGGTCATGCATGCGAACCAGCAGAAGACAATCCAGCTGGTCAACCGCATCTATGCGGATCTCGAGCATCAGGACGGATTCACGAAAGACAGCGCGGTGCTGATCACCGGCACGCCGGAACTCGGCAGCTATCCGGACAACTCCCGGCTGCTCGAGAAAGCGGACCTGTATGCAAAGTGGGGCATGGTGTGGCCGACCTACAGCGGTTCCTGGAGTGACTGGCAGGCGGTGTTCCATACCTATGCCGGCGTGGACCTGAAGGTCTGTTCCCAGGAGGACTACGTCAAAATCACGGCCAGCCAGCAGTTTCAGCAGATGCCGGTGTATCCGGCGGCCGGCTCCATCCAGCAGATCGGCTGGGTCACGGTCGTGAAAGTCTCCGGGACAGACCGCTTTACGGACTGAATCCGGTTTTGGACCGGGCGCCGGCATGGTTCATCAATGCCTGGGCGCATGATATAATGTCACAGGTAACGATATGGATAGAAAACTGATCCGCAACTATATCTACAACATTCTGTACCAGCTGGTGAAGATTGTCCTTCCGCTGGTACTTCTTCCGTATACCCTGAAGCATCTGACGGCGCCGTATCTCGGCATCTCGGATTTCGCCGGCAGCATCATGAACTGGTTCATCCTGTTCGGCATTCTGGGCGTCAACACCTACGGCAACCGTGAGATTGCCAAGGTCCGCAACAACAAGGCGGATCTGAACCGGACTTTCTTTGAAATCTTCTACATGCAGCTTCTGGACATGATCGTGGCCATGATCGCGTATTACATCTTCATTCACTTCACAGTCCATGAAAATCTGCAGATCTACCAGCTGACCGGCCTGACGATGATCGCCACCATGCTGGACATCAGCTGGTTCTTCTTCGGCGTCGAAGACTTCAAGAAGGCGTCCATCCGGAACATCATCGTCAAGATCATGGGCGTCTCCCTGATCATGCTGCTGTGCAAGACTCCGGATGACCTCTGGATCTATGTCGTCATCAATGCCGGTTCGGAACTGTTCGGACAGGGCATCATGTTCATGCAGCTGCGGCAGTACATCAGCTTTGAGAAGGTGAGCATCAGGGATGCCTACCGCCATCATTTCAAGGCGACGTTCCAGCTGTTTGTGCCGACGATCGCCATCAGCGTCTACACGATGCTGGATCAGACCATGCTGGGATACCTGTACAGCGAGGAGCATGTCAATTACTACAAGGACGCGATGGGGTTCGTGAAGATGTTCCTGTACTTCATCACCTCGATTGGCACGGTGGTCATGCCCCGGGTGACCAATGAGTTCTACAATTCCGGCAACGGCGCGGAAAAGGCCCAGGCGCTGATCAATACGACCATGCGGATTTCGATGATGCTGGCGCTGCCGATGTGCTTCGGCATGATGGCTATTGCGCCGACGTTCATCCGCTGGTATCTGCCGACGGCGCCGATCGTAGCGGATCTGATTGAGATCGGCTGTCCGATCATCATCTTCATTTCGATGTCCAATGTGACCGGCATCCAGTACATGGTGCCGGTGGGGATGTACAACCGCTATTCCGCCAGCGTCATCGCCGGCGCCTGCATCAACTTCTGCTGCAACTGGATGATGATTCCGAAGTACGGCGCCTACGGTGCCATTGTCGCCAGCGTCATCGCGGAATGCTCCGTTACGCTGATCCAGTATTATTCCATCCGCAAAAAGGTGAACATCAACCTCAAGAACCGCAGCTATCTGATCTATCTGCTGGGGGCTCTGATCATGATGGCGGCAGTCTACCTGACCGGTCTGGGCATCCAGGCCGGATTCACCTCCACCGCGGTCATCGGCAATACGAACCATTACAGTCTTGTGGACGTCGTCACGACGTTTGTGCAGATCATTGTCGGCATTCTGACGTATTACCTGGTTCTGCGGCTGAGCAGGGAAGATCTCTGCATGCGGGTGCTGGCGAAGATCAAGGAAAAGAAACATGCCCGCGCCTGAGATCAGCGTTGTCATACCGGTCTACAATGTCCGGGACTATCTGCCGAAATGCCTGGATTCCGTTCTGGGCCAGACATTCCGCGATTTTGAACTGATTGCGGTGAACGACGGCTCCAAGGATGATTCGCTGGAGATCCTGAAGCGCTATGCAGAGCAGGATGAGCGCATCCGCATCATCGACAAGGCGAACGGCGGACTCAGCGACGCCCGCAATGCCGGCATGGCCGTTGCCCGCGGCGAGTTCATCCAGTTCATCGACAGCGATGATTTCATCGAACCGGATCTGCTGGGAAAATGCCGTGCGAAACTGCAGGCGACTGGGGCCGACATGGTGATCTTTGACGTTTATCAGTACCATCAGAAGACCGGACTGAGGGAAACCATCCGCAACTGCTATGACGACAGCGCGGTCTATACGCTGGCTGAGCACCCGGAGATGATGACGAAGATCCTGAACGCGGCCTGGAACAAGATGTACCGGCTGGCGCTCTTCCAGGACAGCGGCATCACGTATCCGTGGGGCTGCTACTATGAGGATCTGGGCACCACGTACCGGCTGCTGGCGCGCTGCCGGAAGATTGCATTTCTCAACGAACCCCTTTACGATTATCTCGTGGACCGGCCGGGGAATCTGACGAGCCAGTTCAGCTTCTCCGCCTATCATGTCCTGGACATGATCAAGATCACCGCCGATGACTTCAAGGCCAACGGCTGGTATGAGCAGTATTATGAGGAACTGAAGTATCTGGCCGGCGTCAATATCATGGAGTGCCTGAAGAAGACCCGGGATGTGCAGGACGCCAAGATGGTGGACAAGTACATCGACGTCTGCTTCTGGTTCCTGAACAGGAACTGGCCGGAATTTCCGCGTTGCAAGTACAAGATCTGCCGGGAGAAGAATGACTGGATCTATGTGAATCCGACCCGGCTCAAGCTGTATCTGAACTACCGCCGCAAAAAGCATGCAGTGAAGGAGGCATAGGAATGGCCAAGGTAACCATCATCGTACCGATTTACCAGGTGGAGAAATATCTGCGCACCTGCTTTGATTCGCTGCTGGCCCAGACCTCCAGGGATTTCAAGGTCCTGGCGGTCAATGACGGCTCCAAAGACGGATGCCAGGCGATTCTCGACGACTATGTCGCGAAGTATCCGGATCTGTTCACCGGCATCACGAAGGCGAACGGGGGCTACGGCTCCGTGCTGCAGATGGCGATTGCCCATACGGACACGCCGTATTTCCTGATCTGCGATCCGGATGATTATCTGGACAAAGAAGCGGTCAAGACGCTGCTGGATCTGGCTGCTGTCTCCGAAGCGGATCTGACGGTCGGCGCCAAAATGATATTCCATGAGGACAATGCGCTCAGGGAATATGACGCCTCCTACAATACCGGTTTCGTGAAGCTGAAGACCAATACCGTCTATCACCGCGGCACGGCGGAGTTTGATGATCTGTTCTTCATCAATCCGTCTCCTCATGCCAAGCTCTACAGGAAAGAACTCGCGGCCGGGATCCGGTTCCCGGAGCACGTCGGCTATACCGACAATCTGCTGTTCTACATCTCGCTGCTGAATGCGGACAAGGTTGTCTATACGGACAAGCCGCTGGCGTATTATCTGGTCAACCGCACCGGCAATACCATGACGGACATCAGCACAAAGGCGATGCTCGGCCAGATTTCGGTTTTCCGCGAGATTGCCATGCAGTCCCAGGCCTGTGCATCCATTTCTCCGATGTTCTACTACCGCATGTTTGAGAGCTTCAAGTTCATGCTGTACCAGACGCGGCGGATGGACGGATCCAAGGAGGATCTGGCTGCGGTTCTGGATGCGCTGCAGTTGTTTTTGAACGACCTCACGCCGTATCACAAGGAGATTCTGCCGCTGTACCGGAAGTACACGAAAGCGCAGATCCTGGAGCGTCTGCGGGATGAGGCGCTGATCAGCCCGGCCAGAAGCCGTTCCGCCTATGACGGTCTGAAGCGGAAGATGCTGTCCGATTACATGCCGAGATAGGCGGAAGGGGAAAAGCCAGCAATGAAAAAATGGATGGCTGCGCTGCTGACGGCATGTCTGCTGTGCGGATGCAGTTCGGAGCCCAAAACAATCACCATCACGAACCCGGTGAAACTCACCACAAGCACCGCGGATATGAGCGGATATACGTTTCTGCAGGATTCTTCTCCGGCATTCCAGGAGATCACGCTGAAGGAATCCCTGCGGATGTTCAGCGAAGGCGGCACCGGCATTCTGTATTATGGAAAAGCGGACTGCGGATGGTGCACACGGGCGGTTCCGGAGCTGAACACGGTCGCCAAGAAATACGGTGTGACCGTCTATTATGTGGACGTTGCGCAGGAAGTGACGGATGAGGACTACAATGCCCTGCTGGATGACATCAGCACGATCTTCATCACGGATACGACCGGCCAGAAGTCATTCCTGGTGCCGGAGGTGATTGCCGTCAAAAACGGCAAAATCGTCGATCATCACCTCTCGCTGGTGGATGAATTCGAGATGACAGATGACTCGGCACAGATGACGGATATCGAGAAAAAAGAGCTTCAGAACATCTACAAAAAACTGATGACGGAAATTGCTGACTGAACCGCGGAAATCGAGGATAAAATGAGAGCCTGATTATGTCAGGCTCTTTCTATGTTCACGCAAAGTTCACATAGTGTTCGTTCAGAATTCGGTATAGGCGGCTACCATATCCTTATTGTCTAAGGAGACCGCAGTATGGATGAAACGGAAATGAATGAACCGGCGGAAAATCTGACGGATTCTGCACCGGGAGAACAAGAGGGGAATTCCGAGGAAACTCCAGCAGAAAACAAAGCGAAAAAGCATCTGTTCCATAAGTCCGGCAAGCGCGGAAAGAAAGCACTGATCTGGGTCATTGTCGCCTGTGTCGCCGCTGGCGGCACCTGGTGCTATTTTCAGTATACGAACAAGAAGAAGGCTGCGGCAGCTTCCACAAGCACCTATGTGCGTACGGTAACCCTGTCAAAAGGATCCCTTGAGAATACGGTCACTGCAGACGGTACGATTGCTTCGCAGGACACTTCCAATGTCACTACGGAACTGAAATATGTTGTGAAAACGGTGAATGTCGCTGTCGGCGATACAGTCAGTGCCGGCGATACCATCGTCACCCTGGATACGGATGATCTCGAAAAGCAGATAGAGCGCAAGGAAGAGGCGGATGCCGATTCCCTGGAAAAACTCCAGAAGGCGGTCACGGATGCCGGATACTCCAAGGAGTCTTCCTATAAGACCATGGCTGAAGCGAAAACCGCTTTGGCAACAGCGCAGACAACGTATGACAACGCCAACGCGGTGTATCAGGCGGCGTCTTCTTCCATCAGTTCCTTTACGAGCAATTACAATACAATTGACAGTCTGCTGTATTCCATCACGAGTCTGTACAATTCCTGCACGGACAAGACCGCATGCACTTTGGATGGTCAGGATACTCTGATCAGCAATTATACAGCAGCATGCAAAGCAATTCAGGATGAAGGCGCAACAGTTTCCAGCGCCGGCGGCAGTTCGACAGCGGTGACCTGCACCTCATTTGCGACGACGGATACCGTGCAGAAACTGTTTGATGAAGTGAACACGGTTGATTCCGCTGCCAGTTCCTATCTGTCTTCCGTCCAGAATGACGTGAACTATACAAACGCGGAAAAAGACTATACAAGCGCCAGTTCAGCACTGACGGCTGCACAGTCCGCCTATGACAAAGCGGCGCAGAATTTCAACACGGTGAATGCGCAGTACATTGAAGCCCAGGACAATCTCGCAAAAGGCGTCACGGACGATGATCTGGAAGATCTCAAGACCGATCTGGCGAACTGCACGCTGAAGGCGGAGACCGCCGGAACGGTGACTGCCATCAATGCGACCGTCGGTTCCGCGGCCAGCGGTACGGTAGCGACGATTTCCAATACGAATCTGCTTCAGATCACGGTTTCCGTGGATGAATACGATATCCAGTCCATTCAGAAGGGCATGACCGCCACCATCACCAGTGATGCGATTGATTCCACGCTGAACGGTACTGTGACCACCGTATCCCCGGTGGCGACGACTTCCAATTCCGGCCAGTCCAGCTCCAGCTTCAACGTCACGGTGACCATCAATGATTCCACGGATGCGCTGCTGATCGGAATGTCGGCTGAGGTCAAGATCATTCTGTCCTCCACCGGCGATGTCTATACCGTTCCGCTGGATGCGGTCGGCACGGATGACTCCGGCAATTCCGTCATCTACGTCAAGAATGACGCCGGTGAATTTGAACCGGTTGTCGTGACGACGGGAGATTCCAATGATTACTACATCGAAGTCAGCGGTTCGGATCTGAGCGACGGCATGACGGTACGCGCCTCGGCGGATGAAACCGCCGCGGCGGTGGCGACAGCTTCTGCCAGCGCGTCTTCCGACTCGGCTTTGAACTTCAATATGGGCGGCAGCAGCTCCGGCGGCGGTGACATGGGCGGCGGCCAGGCGCCTTCCGGAGGCGGAGGAGCTCCGTCGGGCGGCGGACCTGGAGGCAACTGATGAGCATGCCTGTAGAGCAGGGAGAACCGATCATCACCCTGCACAAGATCGTCAAGAAATACTTTATCGGCAAGCCCAATGAACTGGAGATCCTGCACGGCATGGATATCACCATCTACAAGGGTGAGTTCGTCGCCATCGTCGGAGAATCCGGTTCCGGCAAATCCACGCTGATGAACATCATCGGCGCTCTGGACAAGCCGACCAGCGGCACATACGTGCTCAACGGCATTGACATGATCCATGTCAAGGACAAGGAAGTATCCCATATCCGCAACCAGGAAGTGGGATTCGTCTTTCAGACGTACAATCTGATCGGCCGCATGAACGCGCTCAAGAACGTGGAACTGCCGATGCTGTATGCCGGCATTTCCGGAAAAGAGCGCACGGAACGGGCCAAGGAGCTTCTGAAGACGGTCGGCATGGAAGACCGCATGAAGCATCAGCCCAATGAGCTTTCCGGCGGCCAGAAACAGCGGGTCGCCATTGCCCGTGCCATGGCCAATAACCCGTCGATTCTGCTGGCGGATGAGCCGACCGGCGCCCTGGATTCCCAGACCAGCCGCGAAGTCATGGACCTGTTCCACAAGGTGCATGATGAGCAGGGCGTGACCATCGTTCTGATTACCCACAACCAGAATCTGGCGGAGGAGAGCGAACGCATCATCACGATCGCCGACGGCCGGGTCATCGGCATCCGCAAGGGAAAGGGGACGGTGACGCATGGGCTTTCTTGACAACATAGAGATGGCGTTCGCATCCCTGAAATCCAACAAGATGCGGGCTTTGCTGACCATGCTGGGCATCATCATCGGCATCGCCTCCGTGATCGCCATCATGACGGTCGGCGGCAGCCTCAGCGGATCCATCACGAACAGCCTGACCTCGTTCGGCATCACCAACATCACGGTTTCCGTGACCGACAAGAGCACGAGCTCCGGCGGCGTCAGCACTTCGGGACAGAGCCGTTCTTCTCAGATGGGACGCATGTTCAGCCGCAGCACCATGGCGGAATCGGACCTGATCTCCAATGACATGATCAATGAGTTCCGCAAGGCCTATGCGGACGACATCGACTACATCTCCCTGACGGAATCCGTCGGCAGCAGCACGGTCACCGTGGATACGAATGAGGCGACCGTCAACATCACCGGCGTCAATGAGGACTACATGGACGCCAACAGCGTGACGCTGCTGACCGGACGCTGGATCAACACAAATGATCTGGACTCGGACCGCAAGGTCTGCGTCGTTTCCAACCAGTTCATCTCTGACACCTTCGGCAGCAAGGCCGACGGCGTCGGCGAAAGCTTCACGGTCACGATGAACGGCTTCACGCAGGAGTTCTACATCGTCGGCATCTACGAGTATGAGAACAGCTCCACGAACAAGGATACATCCGACGTCACGACGGCCATGTACATCCCCGTCACGACCGCGAAGAAGCTCATGCAGACCAACAGCGGGTATTCCAGCATCACCGTCATGGCCAAGGCGGATGTCGACAGCACGTCGTTTCTGACCACCGTGCAGCAGTTCTTCGCCAGCTATTACACCCACAACGATTCCTATACGATAGAAGCCTCCAACAACGAGGAGATGCTGGAGACGATGACCTCCATGCTGAGCCAGGTGACGCTGGCGATCTCCGCCATCGCCGCCATCTCCCTGGTGGTCGGCGGCATCGGCGTCATGAACATCATGCTGGTGTCCATCACCGAGCGCACCCGTGAAATCGGCACCCGCAAGGCGCTGGGCGCCACGCAGAATGACATCCGCATGCAGTTCATCACGGAATCCATCATCATCTGCCTGATCGGCGGCGTCATTGGCATCATCCTGGGCCTGATTCTGGGCTCGGTCGGCGCCAACATGCTCGGCTATCAGGCGCAGCCTTCGGTTCTGGCCATTGTCGTCTCCGTTGCGTTCTCCATGGCAATCGGCGTCTTCTTCGGCTATTATCCGGCCAACAAGGCGGCCAAGCTCGATCCGATTGACGCTCTGCGCTATGAGTAGGCAGACGCCGGGAACCTGCTGAAGAGACTCCCCGGAATCTTCATTTCCGGGGAGTTTTCCGTCTGCGGGCGGGGATGCCAGCACTCCGGGAACCATGATATAATACCTACGTCATCGGGGAAGGGGGCAGGCTCATGAAAGTATCCGTCATCGTGCCGATGTTCAACGTAGAGAACTATGTCGAACAATGCCTGGATTCCCTGTCCCGGCAGACTCTCAGGGACATGGAAGTCATCCTGGTTGATGACGGCTGCACGGACAACACCCCGCTGATTGCGGACAAATACGTCACCAAGTATCCGGAACGCTTCCGCATGGTCCATAAGAAGAACGGCGGCCTGTCCGACGCCCGCAATTACGGCATTCCCCATGCGAAAGGGCAGTATCTCGCTTTTCTGGACAGCGACGACTGGGTGGAACCCCCGCTGTATGAAAAACTGAGCGCGCAGATGGACCAGGGCTGTGACGTCTGTCTGACCGATATTGAATACTATTTTGAGGATCCGTCCAAGCGCTATGTGATGAAGGGGCTGTCCTCCTGGCCGGCGGA